>Ga0210040_10000880_pt1 | contig 47998 bp, 42 predicted proteins | sample CryGeyCG12114_NA_FD_185462 | JGI IMG/M metagenome (GOLD analysis project Ga0210040, IMG submission 185462) | Groundwater microbial communities from aquifer - Crystal Geyser CG19_WC_8/21/14_NA (SPAdes) (version 2) | ecosystem: Environmental > Aquatic > Deep subsurface > Groundwater | place: USA...
CTCTCGGCAGGAAACAGCGAGGCGAGCGCCCCCGCCGCGATCACTAGCCGTCCGAGAGCATGCCCGGGCGACCCGCGCACCATCCCGCCACAGGGTTGCGCGGGTGAGCCGACGCTATCCACCGGCTTCGTCGAGCCACACGCCCGCCGGTAGTTCGTCATGCCACTGCGCGAGCACCAGCAGCGCCAGCGTCTCGGTGACGAGGAGGCCGATGGGAACGAGCATCGGAGCAAGGCCGAAGGCGAGCACGCCGGTTACAAGGATCAGCGTCGTCAGGGCCGCCGCATTGAACCTGCCGATCGCGAATACGCGCAACCAATCACGTTCGAGCAGGAACCAGGCGAGCGCAAGCTGGCTACCGGCGAGGACCAGCACCAGGAGCGTCAGCGGCGGTGCGATCGCCCAGTCGCCAGCATTGAGAAGCGGCAGCTGCTCGCTGCTCCCCGCCAAAAACCCGCGAAAGCCGGCCTGCCCCACCGCGAGGTAGGGATAACCAAGCAGGGCACCCGACAGCGACAGGGCTGCCGCCGGCAGCACAAGCCCAAGCGCGAACGCATGGCTGGCGAGGAGGAACCGCCCTTCGCGCCGCGCCGGCAGCTCACGCCATGCCGCCAGCAGGCACCCGGCCGCGAAGGCGAGCGGCCTGCCGTCTTCGATCGCAATCTTCAGCTCGACCTGCATCGCTTGCCCCCAGGCCAGCCGGCGAGCGCCGAGCGACCGTCCCGCGACCGCCACCAACGCTCGCGCGAGGACCACGCTCACGCGGGGAGCAATCCGGTGCGGGTCGCGCCGCGGTCGTCACCCGCCGCTCGCGCAAGCGCCAGCCCCTTCGCCGTCAGCCGATAGGCGTGCCGCGCCGGCCGGCCCGGCTGCGCGGGTTCGCGCCATTCGGCTTCCACCAGCCCCTGATCGGCCATGCGCATCAGCAGCGGGTACAGCGTGCCGGACAGGAGCCCGGTCTGCTTCATCAGGTCATAGCCATGGCGCCAGTGCGGCGCTTGTCCCGATAGCGCCTCCAGGAGGACCAGCATCTGCTTCGATGGTCGCCGCTCACGTGCCATGGCGTTTTACAACATATGTAGAGAATATGGTCAAGCTCCGCTGGTGCGGGGATGGAATTGGCTGATTGAGGGGTAGCCATCACCGCAGTCCGCGCATCATCGTGCTACCCGCAGGTCGCTGTTCTCCCCGCCTTGCCTATTCTTTGCGCGCGTCTAGGCGAGAATGATCGCATCGTCGGAGCGCACATCCCATGATGGTGGTGGAAACCGAGCTGAAGCAGAGCGCCATCCATGGCATCGGCATATTCCTGCACGAGCCGGTCGCCCGCTGCGGGCTGGTCTGGCGTTTCGATTCACGCATCGATCCGGTGTATTCGGAAGAGGAAATCGCCGGCCTACCGGAAAGGGCACATGACTTTCTGCGAACCTATTCGACCTGGCACGACGGCGTGAAGCTCTGGGTATTGTGCGGCGACAATGGCCGCCAGTTCAACCATTCGGACCAGCCCAACACGATCTCGGATGGAGCCGCCTTCGGCACCGATGTCGCCGCCTTCGATCTTCCCGCCGGAACGGAGCTGACGTCGGATTACCGCACGATCTGCGATGCCGTGCGACAGGCCGGCATGGCTTTTGACGCCTACCTCGGCCCGAACAGCCTGAGCGCCCGGCACCGTTCCAGGTCGCCGGCGATCAGCTTGTCGCCGATGTCGAGCCGGTAGCGCCCGTTGGGGACCAGCACCTTGGCCGCTCAGCGATAGGCGTCGGACTGCGCGTCCCGAAGCGTCGGCCCGACGCCGGTTACTACCATCGTCCAGCCATACACGCCGCTGGTCGATAGCACTTCATCGCTCAGGCCCGCTTCGCCGAGGTAAATGTGCCGTCCGTCGATTGCGGGGCCATCGAACAGGATCGGCAGCGCGACCGGTGCGGCAAGGTCATGGCGCGACCAGGGAAAAGGCGGCGTGGTCACGACAATGCCGACCGACCAGCCCGTCGCCGTCTCCAAGGACGATGACATCGCGCCCAGCATCCGCAAGAACAGCGTATCCCAGCCCGTCGTCTGCAACGGGTCGAGCACGGCGTAGCCCAGGTAGCCGAAGCGGCAGGTGAACTCGATCGGCCAGATCCCCTCTTCGTTCACGATCGTGTTGAGGTTCACATAGCCGACGTGGCCGTGGCCGCACAGCAGCGGTTCGACGAGCTTGAGCGTCCGCTCGAAGAAGTGAGACGTACCTTGGAACGTCGAGACCGTGCCCATTTCGCCGGTGAGTTCGCCCATGTCTCCGGCGAAGAAGCGCTTGTGCTCCCAGTCGAGGCATGCCGGCTCGATGAAGTGGGTACCGTCGAAATAGGCGCCGACGCCGATCTCGATGCCGCCGATATGGTCCATCAGGATGAAGCGCGTGCCCGGCCGGGCGGCACCGGCGCGGAGCATGGCGGCGACGTCCCGCCTGTCCGCGAGCCGCCCGACGTAATTGTCATGGCTCGCGAAATCCGGTCCGCTGAACTTGAGCACGTAGCGCCTCGGTCGCGCGGCGATGTGGGCCAGCGCGTCGTCCGCGCGGTCGAACTCGTGAACGTGGCCCGCGGGAAAGCCGATGCCGGCGAGCAGCGCCTGCGCGAACGCACGGTCGTTTTCGAGCCGGTCCCCGAACGCGCTGCCGCCGACCACGCGATAGCCTTGGCGGCGCAGATCGTCCTGCACCGCGCCGAACCCCTCCGATACCGCCTCGAACAGGATGATGCCGTCGCGCCCGACCCACTCCAGCGACTGGCGCCAGTCCGCCCCCTGCGTGACCAGCCCCGCGCCGGTCCCTTGGGCGAGCGCCTCGCTGATGGCGACGCGCACCTCGTGCCCGGCATCCTGAAGGCGCAGGTACAAGGGAGCAGATCGCACGTTTCGGTCACTCCGAGAGACCGCATCTCGCCGTCTGCCTCCCTGCAAACATGTCCGCACCGATGGCGCTACGTTCGTGCCCCGTCCAATCATCGTAATAATAACGCGAGCGCCTGGTCCATGGCGAAGCGGGGATATGGCGGTGGATGAGGCCGAGCGCGCGACGACCGAGTTGATTGTGATTGCCGCCCCAGCGCGCCACCCGGATCAGCCGGTAAAGCACCTCGGGCGTGCGCGGGTCGCGCCGGTGTGACACGGCGTAGGTCGGCGGCTGACCTGATCGAGATCATTGTCTCCTTGCAATGACTTCTTGGGCGCAACGGTCGGGGACGCTAAGGCCGCTGGACGGGCATCGGATTTGGATTTCCGGGGATCGCGGGAGGGCTGGTGAGCGAGCAAGTGACCACGCAGGCGGCAACGGGCATCGCCGGCTTAGACGACGTGCTTTGCGGCGGATTCGCACGCGGGCGCGTGTTTCTGCTCGAAGGCAGCCCCGGCACGGGCAAAACAACGATCGCGACGCAGTTCCTGCTCGATGGCGCCCGTGCCGGCGAGCGGGTGCTCTACATCACCCTGTCCGAGACGGAGGACGAGTTACGGGCCAGCGCGGAGTCGCACGGCTGGTCGCTCGACGGCATCGACATCTACGAACTAGTGCCGCCCGAAAGCCTGCTCGACGAGGAACAGCAGCAGAGCCTCCTCTACTCGTCGGATCTCGAACTCGGCGAGACGACGCGGCGCATCTTCGAAGCCTTTGAGCGGATCAAGCCGTCCCGCATCGTGCTCGACAGCCTCTCCGAAATTCGATTGCTCGCGCAAAGCTCGCTGCGATATCGGCGTCAGGTGCTCGCGTTGAAGCACTTCTTCGCCAAGCACGATGCAACGGTGCTGCTGCTCGACGATCTCACCGCGGACGCTCACGACAAGACGGTGCACAGCGTCGCGCACGGCGTGGTGCGCCTCGAGGAAATGGCGCCGGATTATGGCGCGGATCGGCGCAGGATGCGCGTGATCAAGTACCGGGGGCGGCGGTTTCGCGGCGGCTTTCACGATCTCGGCATCGAGACTGGCGGCGTCCGGGTGTTCCCCCGCCTGGTCTCGGCCGAGCACCGCACGCCATTCGCACGCGACGTGCTCGCCTCGCCGAACCGAGAGCTGAACGCACTGCTCGGCGGCGGCGTGGAGCGGGGCTCCAGCGTTCTGATCCTGGGCCCGGCGGGCACGGGCAAGTCGCTCCTGTCGCTCACCTTCCTGGTCAACGCGGTGGAGCGGGGCGAGCGGGTGGCGATGTTCGCATTCGACGAGGAAAAGGGTCTACTGATCCAGCGCGCCAAAGGGCTCGGCATAGACATACAGGACATGATCGACCGCGATCTGTTCGTGCTCGAACAGGTGGACGCGGCGGAGCTGACGCCTGGCGAGTTCTCCGCACGGGTGCGTCATTGCGTTGAAGTACACGGCGCCCGGACGGTAGTGATCGACAGCATCAACGGCTACCAGGCCGCCATGCCCGGCGAGCAGGCGCTCATCCTGCACATGCACGAGCTGCTGCAGTATCTGAATCGGCAAGGCGCGACGACCTTCCTGACCGTGGCGCAGCATGGCCTGGTAGGCGACATGCATTCTCCGGTCGACGTGACCTACCTCGCCGACACGGTGATCCTGTTGCGATATTTCGAGGCGTTGGGGCGCGTCAGGCGGGCGATGTCGGTGATCAAGAAGCGGACAGGGGCGCATGAGGACACGATCCGCGAATACCGGATCGGCTCCAAGGGCATGACGTTGGGCGAGCCGCTGGTGAACTTCCAAGGCGTCCTGCGCGGGGTGCCGACGCTGGTGGGTACCGACCCTCAACTGCTCGAGGCAGAGGATTGACCGCGAACGGCCTTTCCGAACGAGGGCTGGTCCTCGCTCCGCTGGGGCGCGATGCGGCGGTTGCCGTGTCGATGCTCGGCGAGGCTGCGATCGGATCGCTGGCGGTCGAATCGATCAATGACCTGGTGGCCGAGATCGGCGCGGGGGTCGGGTTCGTCCTGGTCACGGAGGAGGCACTCTCCACCTCCGATCTGGCAGGCCTGTCGGAATGGCTGGGCAACCAGGAGGAATGGTCGGACCTGCCGTTCATTCTTCTCACCCGCCGCGGTGGCGGGTTGGAGCGGAATCCGGCCGCGTCGCGCTTTCTCGCCGTGCTCGGCAACGTCACGTTCCTGGAGCGCCCGTTTCACCCGACGACATTGATCAGCATCGCGCAATCGGCGCTGCGCGGCCGGCGCCGGCAATATGAAGCGCGTGCCCGGCTGGAAGAGCTCAGCCAACTCACAGCCTCGCTGGAAGAGCGGGTGCGCACCGCCTCGGCCGAGCGCGAGGTGGCGCTGGCGCAGCTGCACGAGGCGCAAAAGCTGGAAACGCTGGGCCAGCTGACCGGCGGCGTCGCGCATGATTTCAACAACCTCCTGACGCCGATCACCGGCGTTCTCGACCTCCTGCAGCGCCGTTACGGTCAGGAGGATGCGCGCGAAGGCCGGATGATCAGCGGCGCGCTCGAGTCCGCGGAACGGGCCAGGATGCTGGTTCAACGGCTGCTCGGCTTTGCCCGTCGCCAGGCGCTTCAGACCCGCGCTGTCGACCTTGGCGGCCTTGTCGAGGGGATGCGCGACCTGATCGCGAGTTCGGTCGGCCCGACCATCGAGCTGACGCTTCGCCGCGGCGAGCCGCTGCCGGCTGCGATGATTGATCCCAACCAGCTCGAGCTCGCGATCCTGAACCTGTGCGTCAACGCCCGCGACGCCATGCCGGGGGGCGGCAGCCTCACCGTCAGCGCCGACGCGGTGACGGTGGGCGCGGGCGAGGTCGATCACCTTGCGCCAGGCCTCTATTTGCAGCTGTCCGTCACCGATACCGGCGAGGGCATGGACGAGGCGACGCTCGCCCGCGCGGTGGAGCCGTTCTATTCCACCAAGGAGGTCGGCAAGGGCACCGGGCTCGGCCTGTCGATGGTTCATGGCCTTGCCTCGCAGCTTGGTGGCGCGTTCCGGCTCACCAGCGCCCTTGGTGAGGGCACGCGCGTCGACCTCTGGCTCCCCGCCGCGTCGGGCGCAGCTACGGAGATCCGGCCGGGCAGCGAGGCGCCCGCCGACGTGCAGCGCCCGCTCTCGATCATGCTGGTCGACGACGAGGCTCTGGTCCGCACCGCCACCGCGGAGATGCTGCGCGATCTCGGGCACCGCGTCGCGGACGCGGGCAGCGGCCCCGAGGCGCTCGGGAGGTTGGCAACCGAGGCGGTCGATATCGTCATCACCGACTACAAGATGCCGCGCATGGACGGCGCCGAGTTGGCCAGGCAACTACGCCTCGCCCGGCCGGACCTGCCCGTCCTGCTGATCACGGGATACACCGGCTCCGCGCACGAGGTTCATGACCTGCCGAGGCTCGACAAGCCGTTCCGGCGAGCGGAACTCCAGGCGGCGATCAGTCGCGTCGTCGATGGCGGCTCCGGCGGAACGGACCTCAACCTGCCCGATTAGGCGGGCGTCCGAAGGTCCACATCTTCCAGCACGCCGAGGAAGAGCTTGCACCACCAGTGCACGTCTTCACGCCGAACGTTCTCGATCAGCGCTTCCCAGCGGCGGACCCGCTCCGCTTGCGGCATCTGCAGCGCGCGCGCAATCGCATCCGCCATTTCGTCGGCGCTGTGCGGGTTGACCAGCACGGCCTCCTTGAGCTGCGCGGCGGCGCCGGCGAAGCGCGACAGGATCAGCACGCCGGGATCGTTGGGGTCCTGCGCCGCGACGAACTCCTTGGCGACGAGGTTCATGCCGTCGCGCAGCGGCGTCACCAGCGCGATCCGCGCGGCCGCGAAGATGCCCGCGAGTTCGGCGCGCGGATAGCCCTTGTTGACGTAGCGCAGCGGCACCCAGTCGATGTCGGCGTATTCGCCGTTGATGCGCCCCGACAGCGCGTCGAGATCGGCGCGGATCGCCTGATAGGTGTCCACCGTCTCGCGGCTCGGCGGCGCGATCTGGAGCAGCGACACCAGCCCGCGGATGTCGCCATAGCGCGACAGAAACCGCTCGTAGCCGTGGAACCGCTCGGGCAGGCCCTTGGAATAATCGAGCCTATCGACGCCGACGATCAGGCTGCGCCCGGTCATCGACATGTACATCCGATCGCGTGCGAAGGCGGCGACCGGCGTGCGGGCGGCGGCCTCGAACTCGGCGGTCTCGATGCCGATCGGCGCGACCAGCGCGCGGATGGTGCGGTCGCCGACCGTGACCGTGCCAGCGTCGCCGAGCACGGCCCCGAGCTGGCTGGTTGCATAATGGAGGAAGTTGTTGAGCCAGTCCTGGCTCTGGAAGCCGAGCACGTCGTAGCAGAACAGCGCCTCCACCAGGCGGCGGTGGATCGGCAGGGAGAGCAGCAGGTCGGTCGGCGGCCACGGGATGTGAAGAAAAAAGCCAAGCCGGTTGGCGAGGCCGCGCTGCCGAAGCTCGCCGCCGAGCGGGATCAGGTGATAGTCGTGAACCCAGATCAGGTCGTCCGCCTCGATCAGCGGCAGCAGCGTGTCGGCGAAGCGACGATTGACCCGCGCATAGCCGCCCTCGAAATCGCGCTCGAACGCGGTCAGATCGACGCGGTAGTGGAACAGCGGCCACAGCGTGCGATTGGCGAAGCCGTTATAATATTCTTCGAGATCGTGGGGATCGAGGTCGATCACTGCCGTCGTCGTCGGCCCCTCCTGCTCGTAATGGACCTCGCCGGTGAAGGCATCCACCGTGTCGCCCGACCAGCCGAACCAGATGCCGCCGCGTTCGCGCAACGCGGCGAGCAGCGCCACCGCCAGCCCGCCCTGGTTGCCGCCCGGCCCCTTGTTCAGCGTCTGGACGCGGTTGGAAACGACGATCAGCCGGCTCATCGCACGCAGCTCCCCGAGCGGGAGGGCTGCCCGGTCAATGCGGCATCGATCCAGGCCATCACCGCGGCCACGTCCGGGAGCCGGTAGCGCGCCGCCGTGGGCCGCGGCTCGCCCACCAGTACGCCGGCGCCGCCGGCGGCAGCTGCCGTCACGAAGCCGTCCTCGTCCGTGAGGTCGTCGCCGAAGAACAACGGCCGGGTGTCCGCCATCGCGCGCGAAGCAAGCAATGCGGCGATCGCCCGGCCTTTGTCCCCGTCCGTGCGAAGCTCAACCATCATCTTGCCGCGTTGCAGAACAAGCCCGTGGCGTTCCGCCAGGGCGGTGGCCGCGGCCACCGCTGCGGCCTCCATGCTGGGCTGCTGGCGATAATGAAGCGCGACGCCAAGCGTCTTGCGCTCCAGCACCAGCCCCGATCGCTCGGCATAGTCGGCGAGTTCGCGGGCGGCATGGGCGAGCCCCGCCGGTGCAGCCGGGACAACGGGGTCGGCACCCCCGTGGCGCTGCTCGGCCCCGTGGCTGCCAGCGACGGCGATACCGCGCGCAAAGGGCCCCAGCAGCCCATCGATCTGATCGAGCGAACGCCCGCTGACGATCGCGATCCGCCCCGGCAGCCGATCCGCCAGGGCACCGAGCGCGGCGAGCAGAGCGGGCGTGACCGTCACCGCGTCGGGGGTCGGCGCGAGGTCCACCAGCGTGCCGTCGAAATCAAGGAACAAGCTCACCCCTTCGAGATCGGAAGGGGGTGGCGCAAGCTCCCCTGAATCGGGGGAGACCGGGGCTGGCTGAGGCATGGGGGCTGAACCGCTTGTTGGGACTGGCGTTCCCGCCAGCGGTGTTGGTGGAAGGCCGCGGCGGGTCTGGCGAGGAACTACCGTCGCAGCGTGTAGAGATACGCCGCCATGTCGCGCGCCTGTTGCTCGGTCACACCCTGGTCGGGCATACCGTTGCCCGGCACCACGCGCTGCGGATCGCGCAGCCATAGCGCCAGATTCTCGGGCGTGTTGACGAGGCGCCCGGCGATCTCGGTGCGCACCGCGATGCTTTTCAGCGACGGACCCACCCTGCCCTCCGCACCCGACACGCCGGGAATCTGGTGGCAGGCGCCGCAATTGTAGTTCAGCATCGCGGTCTTTCCTGCACCGGCGTGGCCCCGGGTCATCGCTTCGGCCTGGGTGCGGGCCTGCTCTATGTCCTGCCGCTCGATGAAATACACCGACACGGGCGCGGACAGCGCGGCGAGACCGAACAGGATCAGCACGAACTTGAGCTCAAAGGGCATCGGCCATCCTCCGCGCAGGGGGAGCCACCAGCAGCCCGCGTACCAGCACCAGCGCAGCCGCGGCATGGACGAGGCCGCCCGGTACCCACATGATCAGCCCGGCGAGCTGCTGGTCCTCCGCCGGTGACAGCCCGAACGGTGCCATGCCGAGCCGCGCGTAGCCGGCGTACCAGGGGCTCTCGGAAAAGGCCATCAGCGCCCCCAACGCTCCCGACAGGACCGAAGTGGCGAACAGGCACAACGCCGCCACCGCGCGGGCAGCGCTGGCGGAGGACTGGCGGCCGCGGCGGCCGAGCATCGCCGTCCAGAAGAACAGCGCGCTGACGAGGAAGCTCGCGTGCTGCGCCGCGTGCCAGCCCTCGTTCGCAAGGGCGCGGTCGAACAGCGCGGGCATGTGCCACAGCCACAGCGCCGCCGCCTGCATCGCCGTAGCGGTGAGAGGCTGGGTCATCGCGCCCCAGGTCGAGGCGATAAGCGGCATGGCGCCCGCACCTCCGAGAGCCTTGCGCGCGCCGAGCGGGAAAGCCCAGAGTATCACCGCCAGCGGCTCCGCCAACACCAGCAGCGGCGCGGCGGCGAGCATCAACAGCTCGTGCTCGAACATGTGCGCGGCGAACGAGCGCTCGCCCGCCTCGTGGAGCGGCGACACCAGCGCGCCGGCGAGCAGCAGCCAGCCGGCCGCGAACAGCCAGGCCCGGCGGCGCAGCGCAGCGCTGCCCTGCCCGGAGCGGGCCTGGAGCAGCGCCCAGCCGATGCCGAACAGCAGCGCCGACACGGCCAGCGGCGCGGTGATCCACGGGTCCCACGTCCAGCCCGGCGGCTCGTGGGCATGGTGGTGGCCGCCATGCGCCAGCGCGGGTGCCGCCAGCATCAGCGCGCACACGCCGATCGCGGCGCGGCGGCCTAACGCGCGCACGGCGGCACGACCAGCGTCGCGAGCGTCTGGAACGTGATGGCCAGCGCGAAGATGCCCGCGACCACCATCGCCACGCGCGCCAACCAGGGCCGAGTGGGCGGATCCTTGTCCACCCCGGCTGCGAACTGCCGAGCGAGCATCGCCGCACCGGCGCAGGCCAGCAGGCTCGCCGCGCCCCAAACCGGCCCCAGCCAGTTCCCGACCGCGGCGCAATGCGCGCGCAGCGAACTCGCCAGCCCAAATTCGAACAGCATCCAGGCGAGCGCCGGCACCAGCAGCGCAATCCACGGCACGATGCGTTCGCGGCGGGTCCTGGGTTGCGTCAGGCCGCTCATCCCAGCCTCGGCAGCCAGTAGATCATGAAATAGATCGGCAGCCACGCGAGCACCACGAAGGTCCAGTAGTTGGCGTTGTCCTCGACATCCGCGAACTGATCGTCGCCGATCGCGTGGGTGAAGAGCCAGGCCGACTGTACGCCGGTATCCCCCAGGTCAGTGACGACATGGGAGGTGTGGAGCACCATCAGCATCCACACCACCGAGCCATAGGCGCTTTCGTACCAGGGCGCGTTGAGGTGCTGGAGCTCCATCCAGCGCAAGCCGGCGAGTGCCACGCCGATCAGCGTCATCACCAGCGTGCCGATCCTGACGCCGCGGGTGTTCTGCGTTCGCGCGCATTTGAGCACCCACAGGTTGGGCAGCTCGCTGAGCACCAGCCCGACGGTGAAGATCGTGCTCCACATCAGGTCGGGTAGGTGCGCGCCGGCGGTAGGCCAGCCGTGGCTCTGGCTGCGGAGATACAGGTACACGCCGGCCGCGAGCACGAAGCCCGTGCCCTCGATCATCATAAAGCCGATGTTGCCCCACCAGACGAGGTGGCGCGCGCCTTCCGCGCTTTCGGGCAGGCCCGACAGGCTGCCGACGCGGCGGGTGGCGATGGCGTCGGTCACCTGAGGCGCCCCCGCATCGGCCCGGAGGGCCTGCGCTCGCGCTGCGGCCAGAACCACATGGTGAGGCTGGCGGCGATCGGGATTGCGCCCCACACGATCGCCCACGGCGTGAAGATGCTGCCCACGAACATCATCGTCACCGCAAGGCCGGCGATGAGCGGCCACAGCGACGGCTCGGGGCTCTTCTGCCGGTATTGCGGCACCGCATCGATGACGGAGGTGATCAGCACCTCCCGCTTCTCCAGCCCCAGGCCGTCCATGACGTTGAGCGTGCCACCGGCCGTCCACATCGGCGTCAGGCTGTCGACCACGGGCGTGTGGTCGAAATTGTGCGGCGGCGGCGGCGACGGCGCCGCCCATTCCAGCGTCGCGCCGCCCCAGGGATTGGCGCCCGCCGGCCGGCCCCACCATTGGCTGAGGAACGCGTTGGCGACGAACACCAGACCGCCCAGGATGGCGATGGTCGATCCGATCGTCGCGACCAGATTGAGCGTGCCCCAGCCCATCTCCGGGCCATAAGTGTAGACGCGGCGCGGCATGCCCTCGAGCCCGAGCACGTGCATGGGAAAGAAGCCGAGGTTGAAGCCGCCGACGATCAGCAGAAAGGCGATCACGCCCCAGCGTTCGGACATCATCCGCCCCGTCGCCTTGGGATACCAATAGCAGAACGCGCCGAGCAGCGGGAAAATCGCACCGCCGATCAGCACGTAGTGGAGGTGGGCGACGATGAAATAGGTGTCGGTCAACTGCAGGTCGAGCGGCGCCGACGCGGTCATGATCCCCGACAGGCCGCCGATCACGAACGTCATGATGAAGCCGGCGACCCACAACAAGGGCGTCGCGAAGCGCGGCCGACCGCTCCAGATGGTCGCGATCCAGCAGAAGATCTGCACGCCCGCCGGCACCGCGATCGCCATGCTTGCGGCGGTATAGAAGTCGTTGCCGAGGCGCGGCAGCCCGACCGCGAACATGTGGTGGACCCACAGGCCGAAGGCGAGCACCGCGATGCTGATCACCGACAGCACCAGCGCGGTATGGCCGAACACGCTGCGGCGCGAGAAGGTTTCCACGATCGCGGTGACGAACCCCGTCGCCGGTATGAAGATGATGTACACCTCCGGGTGGCCGAAGAACCAGAACAGGTGCTGGAAGAGCACGGGATCGCCGCCGCCGGCGGGCACGAAGAAGTGCGTGGACACCAGCCGGTCCGCGATCAGCATGGAGGTGACCAGCATCACCGCAGGCAGCGCGACCATCGTCATCAACGAGGTGATCAGCATCGCCCACAGGAACAGCGGCATGCGCGCCAGCGTCATCCCCGGCGGCCGCATCTTGAGGATGGTCGCCACGATGTTGACCGAGGCGGCGAGCGCCGCGACCTCGGTAAAGGTGATCATCTGCGCCCAAATGTCCGCCCGGTGGCCGGGCGAATAGGTGGGGCCCGACAGCGGCGGATATTCGAACCAGCCGAGATCGGGGGTGATGCCGAGTTCGTGCGGCACCCACAGCATCAGCACGCCGCCGAGGTACAGCCAGAAGCTGAACGCGCCGAGCCGCGGGAAGGCGAGGTTGCGCTGTCCCAGCATCAGCGGCACCAGCCAGATCGCCATCGCCTCCATCACCGGCACCGACACCAGGAAGAGCATGGTGGAGCCGTGCAGCGAGAAGCTCTCGTTATAGAGCTGCGGGTCCATGCGGTTGAGATTGGGCTGGCTGAGCTGGAGCCGCATGTCGAGCGCCAGCATGCCGGCGAGGAACATCAGCGCGACCACCGCCAGGATGTAGCGTGCGGCGATGCGCTTGTGGTTCACGGTGGTGAGAAAGCCCCACAGGCCCGGAGCATCGCTCCACACCGATGCGAGCTGATCGGTGTAGGCGGCGGCGGCTGCGGCGACCGGATCGGGGGCGGTACTCACTTCAGCGACTCCAGGTAGCGCGACACCGCGTCGGCATCCGCCGGGTCGAGCGCCACCGGCGGCATCATCGTGCCGGGCTTGATCGCCTGCGGGTGCGCGATCCAGCCTTGCATGCCGCCGCGCGTGTTGACCAGCGTGCCGGCGGCAAGCGTGCGGCGCGATCCGATGTGGGTCAGGTCCGGCCCGGCGCGGCCGCCGGCGGCGGTGCCGCGGATGACGTGGCACATGGCGCACTGGCCCCCAACTACCACTCGCTGTCCTCGCGCCGCGGCGGCGTCCGCCGGCGTGGCGGCGGGGCGTGCCTGCGCCGCGAGCCAGGCGGCGAACTCGGCTGGGGTGTCGACCTTCACCGAGAACGCCATGTGCGCGTGCTGCGCGCCGCAGAACTCGGCGCACTGGCCGCGGAACCAGCCGAGCTGGCGGGGCGTGATGTCCACCGAATTGGCGCGACCCGGGATCATGTCGAGCTTGCCCGACAAGTTGGGCACCCAGAAGCTGTGGATCACGTCCGCGGCGCCGAGCTCGATCCGCGCCGTGCGGCCGACCGGCAGGTGAAGCTCGTTGGCGGTTTCCACTACCGCACCCGTCGCCGGGTCGCGATACTGGATGCGCCACCACCATTGATGGCCGGTGACGCTGACCTGCAGCGCTTCACGCGCCCGAGCGGAGGCGAGCGCCCGCTCCGCGACGAAGCTGCCGCCGACCAGCAGGAACAAGCCGGCGATGATCAGGGCCGCCCATACCACCAGGCTGCGCGACAGACCTACGTCGTCCGGCTCCACCACCGGCGCGGCACCCCGGCTCCAATGTCCACGCGCACGCCACGCGGCCCAGCCGAGAAAGCCCAGCACGAGCACGTAAAAGACGCTGGTCACCGCCATCATCAGCCCGAACAGCGTGAAAAGGCTCGCCGCCTGTTCGCCGCCGGGCGCGAGCGGCGTCTGCTGGCCGGCACAGCCGCCGAGCAGCAGCAGGAAGGCCAGCCCCCGCCTCACCGCTTGGCTCCCGACCAGGTGCCGCCGGTCGGCTCGCCTTGGGCGTCATGATCCTGGCGGCGGCGCTTGTCGGTCGGCACCTGCGGGAGGTTGCGGACATAGGCGGTCACCTGCCACAGCTGCTCGGTAGGTATCCTGTCGCCATAGTGCGCGAGTTCGCCGGGGTGCCCGTGGGCGATGACTCGGTAGACCTGGTCGAACGAGCTGCCGTGGCGCCATCGGCCGTCGCCCAGGTCCAGCACGCCCGATGCTCCCGCCGCGTGGCAATCGCCGCAGCCATACCAGCCGAAATAGCGCCCCCCCTGCGCGATCTGGTAGGCGTTGTTCTGGTATTTCGGGATCCGCGGGTCGTCGCGACCGTGCGGCGGCGTCTGCGGCAGGTCGGCCGTGAGCGTCCGCGCCTCCTTGCCGCAACCGGCGAGGGACAGTGCGATGAGCACGAGCCCCCAACGTGATCCGGCGCGGGATATCATTGCCGGTTCATTGCGGGCCTCTAACGATACGTCAACAATGCACATCAACATCGTTCCGCCCGGTCCTGGGGCCGTAGCGCTCCCCGCCCCTGCCGAGACGGATTGTCAGGGGCGCGGCGGATCGCCTAGCCTGAACCATGGCCGCATTCCTGCTGATCGCCGGCGCCGTCGCCGCCACCCAGCCGATGGCGGCAGTGCGCGTCGGCTTCGATTCCCACGGCGTGACAGCGGTGGCGGTCGAGGGTCTCGCGGATGCGCGTGCTGGGCGGCCGGTCACAGCCGACGATCCCGTGCGGGTAGCGTCCATCTCCAAGCTGCTGACGGGAATCGCGGTGCTTCGGCTGGTGGAGCAGCGGCGGCTCGATCTCGACGCGGACGTGTCGACGCTCCTCGGCTATCGCTTGCGCAACCCCGCCTTCCCCGACGAGCCGATCACCCTCAGGCTGCTGCTGTCGCACCGATCCAGCCTGACCGATGGTGTCGACTATGTGCTGCCGCTCGACGCGGACCTGCGAACGGTTCTGGCCCAACCGGCAGTGTGGGACAGCCAACATCCGCCCGGGGCCTACTTCCGTTACACGAACCTGAACTTCCCCGTCGCCGCCGCGGTGATGGAGCGCGCGACCGGTGAGCGCTTCGATCGATTGATGCGGCGGCTGGTGCTCGCACCGCTCAAGCTCGACGCCTGCTATCAATGGACGACCTGTTCGCCGCGAACAGCAGCGCGCGCGGTGGTGCTGTACCGAGACCACCAGCCGGTGAAGGACGACCTCGCCGGTGCGGCGCCCGCCTGTGCGGTGACGCCGGCGCGTGACGGCAGCTGCGACCTGGCGAGCTGGCGGGCGGGGGCGAACGGCGCCATCTTCTCGCCCCAGGGAGGGCTGCGCATTTCGGCGCGCGGGCTCGCCACGATCGGCCGGCTGCTGCTCGGCGACGGCGCTGTGGATGGCGTGCGCCTGCTCAGCCGCGCGTCGATGGCGACGCTGACATCGCCGCTGTGGCGCTTCGACGGGAGCAACGGCGACACGGGGGGCGGCTTCATCTGCAGCTACGGCCTCGCGGTGACGTTCACCGCCACCGCGATCAGGGGCTGCGTTGACGATCCTGCCGGCGACCACCGGCCAAGGCTGGGGCATGCCGGCGACGCATACGGGTTGCGCTCGGGGCTCTGGGTCGACCGGGCGCGGGGAACCGGCGTCGCCTATTTCGCCACCGACGTGGCGCAACCCCCGTCGGGCTTCTCCGTCACCGAACAACGATTGGCCGCCCCATGACAGAACACCGACGCTTCCTCCTCGCCGGCGCGGCCTGGCTATTTGCGATCGGGGCGACATCGCCCGCGAGCGTCGATCTGCTGATCCGTGGCGGCACCGTCTACAGCGGCGCGTCAGCGCCGCAGGTCGAAGATGTGGCCGTGCATGGCGAGCGCATCGTCGCGGTCGGACCGCACCTTGCGGTTCCTGCCGCGCGGGTGATCGACGCACGCGGCATGGTCGTCGCGCCGGGGTTCATCGACCCGCACACGCATGTCGGCGACCAGCTGGCGAGCGAGGACGGGCGCACGCGGCTGATCCCCGCCTTCCTGCTGCAAGGGGTGACCACCGCGTTCGTCGGCAACGACGGCGGCGGCGCGCCGGAGGTGGCGGCGGTGCTCGGCGGGGCGGCAGTGCGGCCGGTGGGCATCAACTATGCCGCCTATGTCGGCTTCGGCGCGGTGCGCGAGCGCGTGATCGGCGCCGCCAATCGGGCGCCCACCGCTGCGGAACTCGCGGCCATGAAGGCGCTGGTCACCAAGGGCATGTGCCAGGGCGCGCTGGGGCTGTCGACCGGCCTCTTCTATGCGCCGCAAAGCTTCGCCAGGACCGACGAGGTGGTGGCGCTCGCACGGGAGGCGGCGGCGCGTGGCGGCACCTATGACAGCCATATCCGGGACGAATCCAGCTATACGGTGGGTCTCGGCGCGGCGATCGACGAGGCGATCGCAATCGGTCGGCAGGCGCGGATGCCGGTCCACATCAGCCACATCAAGGCGCTGGGGGTCGACGTCCAGGGCCAGGCACCGACGATCATCGCCAAGGTTGAGGCGGCACGCCGTGCGGGTCAGGACGTCACTGCGGATCAATATCCCTGGTCGGCGAGCGGCACCAGCCTGGTCGCCTCGCTGGTGCCGCTGTGGGCGCAGGACGGCGGCCGCCCTGCCCTGCTCGCCCGCTTCGACGACGCGGCGCTCGCCACCCGCTTGCGTGCCGGCATGACCGAGAACCTGCGCAAGCGCGGCGGCGCCGACAAGCTGCTCATTACCGAGGGCACGTTCAACGGCCGCACGCTGGCCGAGGTCGCGAACACGCGCGGCGAGGATGCAGTCAGCGCCGCGATCGCGGTGATCCGGCTCCACGATCCGGCGGTCGCTTCGTTCAACCAAAGCGAGGCGGACATCGCCGCCTTCATGCGCCGGCCGTGGGTGATGACCGGCTCGGACGCATCGGCCGGACACCCGCGCGTGTACGGCACCTTTGCGCGCAAATACGCCAAGTACGTCGCGGCCGAGCACGTCATCGGCCTGCGCGAGTTCTTGGAGCGGAGTTCGGCCTTGACCGCGGACACCTTCCACCTCGCCGGGCGCGGGCACCTGCGGCCCGGCGCCTTTGCGGACGTGGTGGTGTTCGACCCCCGCAGTTACGCCGAGCGGGCGACCTATACAGAGCCGACGCGACCCGCGGTCGGGGTGCGGACGGTGCTGGTCAACGGCGTTCTGGCGGTGAACAATGGTACACTGACCGGGGCTGCGGCAGGCCGCGCGCTGCCGCACCAGCCGACGCCGGGCAGCTGCCGCTGAGCGCTATTTGTAGAAGCAGACGTTGCCGAGCTGGAGCCATTCCTTGCCGCCCGGCTTTCCCTGCAAGCTGACGATCAAGGCGCGCAACTTGGTGAGGTCCAGCGTCGCGCCACCGTCGGCACTGGCGAAGGCCGTGAACGGGATGCGCACCTCGTGCGCCGTGTACTCCGCGCTGAACGACGCCTTGAACCAACTGTCAGGCCTCAGGCCATAGCTGTCGAACAGCAGCGCATATCGCCCCGCTCCCCGCGCATCGAACGCGACCCCGGTGAAGCCGCGCGCGTCGGCCGGCTGGATCGCCCCCTTCGTGAGCGGCAGGATCAGCTGCGCATAGGGGCGCGGGGCCGCACCCATGTGAGCGACCATGAACAGCGGCCGCGCCTTCTCGTCCGGGCGGACGTAGTCGAGGTGGCTGTGATCGACGCCTGGCTCGGTGCTCTCCACCGGCATGGTATCGAGATCGGTGCGCCCGGCCGGCCCTGCGCCAGTGTCGATCGGGCCGGCCATCGGGTGCACGGGCAGCGACGTCGGCGCATCGCCGTCGAGCAGCCGGCGCAGCGGCGCGAGCGCAACCTCGTGGCCCGACACCCACAGGCGGCGAACCTTCCACAGGTCGTCGATCCGCTGGTCCGGCTTGCCGTCGATCAACACCAGGTCGGCACGCTGGCCGGGTACGATGCGGCCATGATCGTCGCCCTGCCCGATAATGCCGGCGCTGGTGCTGGTCGCGGCGACCAGCGCCTCGGCCGGCGTGAAGCCGAGCTTCACCAACCAGCCGATCTCACGCAGCGTCGAAGGCCCGTGATAGACGCCGCCGATCCCTGCATCGGTGCCGATGCCGATCGGGATGCCGGCTGCGCGGATGCGGCGGATGTTCTCCTGCATGATGCCCCAGCGCTTCGTGTCGTAGGGCAGGATCGGCTCGATCGGGGCGGCCATGCGCGCCTCCTCGCGCTCCCGCTCGGGCGGCCGCAGCGCCTGCCACTCACCGGGCGTGAAGGTGCGATCCTGCTGTGGCTCGAACACCACCAGCGTCGCGATATAGGCGGTATGATGCGCCTTCATCAGCGCGATCAGCTCGTCGTCGACCAACGCGTCGCCGACGCCGTGCCCGACCGAATCGACGCCGGCCGCCGCCGCGACCTTGGCGCCCTCCAGCGTCACCGTATGGGTGATGACGGGAATGCCGGCGGCGTGCGCGTCGCGAACGATCGCGGCGAGCGTCGGCTCGTTCATGCTGTTGAGGTCAGGGTCGCGGCCATACCGCCAGCCGTCGGAGAAGACCTTGATGATGTCCGGCTTGTACGGCAGCGCCTGCGCCATCGCGAGGTGCGCCGCGCGGGGCGTCGCCACTTGGAGCGTGAAGAAGTTACCCCAGCCGAACTCGGTGCCATGCCCGCCCGGCACGCCGAGCCGGATCGCGAGCTCCAGGTGCGGCGCCGCTACCGCGCCCGATCCGGTCATCTCGCGGATCGGCGCCAGCATTTCGCCGGACACCGAATAGTCGTTCACGGTGGTGATGCCCTCGAGGAGGTAGCCGGCATAGGCCTTGCCGAGATCCTCGGGCGCGTCGAACGCCGGCGAGCGCAGGTGGGTATGGAGGTCGTGCAGGCCGGGAATCAGCGTGAGGCCGCGGGCGTTCACCACCTTCACGCCACGAGCCCGCGCGAGCCTGCGGCCGACCGCGACAACTCGGTCGCCGCGGACCAGCACATCTTCAGAAACGGCCGGCGCGCCGCTGCCGTCGAACACCCGCGCGCCCCGGATCAGCGTCCCCGGTTCCTCGGCACCTGCCGCGGCCACCCCCGCCATCGCTGCCAGCACCGCCAGCGCGCTTCGCATCCAGGCCATGGCGGCTCCTTGTTCGACACCGAGACCAGTTGCCCTCGCTAATCGCGGCTCTACGCTGGCGCAATGACGAGCGCGATCCGCAAAGCGATGCTGCCGCTGGCGATGCTGCTGGGCGCGGCTCCTCCGCAGGCGAGCCTTCAGCAGCGGGTAGAGGCGACGCTGCGTGAGGCGGGTGCCGGCACCCGCTTTGGGCTGGTGGTGGCGGACGAGGACGGGCGCGAGTTGGTGGCGATCAATCGGGACCAGCGCTTCATCCCCGCGTCCAACACCAAGATGTTCACCACCGCCACCGCCTTTTCGACGCTGCCGGGGCTCGACGCGCCGGACGAGAGCGGCGGCGCGAGCGTGCGTCTGGAGCGACGGCCCGAAGGCGCACCGGACGTGGTTGTCACCGGGTTCGGCGATGCGCGGCTGTCGAGCGCGGCGGAGTGCGTCACGGATTGCCTCGCCACGCTCGCGGACGCGGTGGCGGCGCGCACGCGCAGCGTGCACGACGTGGCCGGCGACGACAGCTGGTTTCCGGACGAGCGCTGGAGCTCAGGCATGAGCTGGAACAACATGCCCACCCGCTCGGGTACCGGCATCTCGGCGCTGACGCTCGACGACAACGAAATCGCGATGCGCGTGTCGCCGGGCGCGGTGGGCACGCCACCCTCGGTCGAACTGCCCGCCTTCTACACGCTCGACAACCGTGCGCTCACGGTCGCGGGCGGGCGGACGGACCTCGGCTTCGATCGCATGCCCGGCTCGACGGTCGTGAGGCTAACCGGCACGATCGTGGCGGGCAGTGCGCCCGAGCGGCTGCGGCTCGGCGTGGACGACCCGGCGCTGTATGCGGCCTGGCGCTTGCGCGCGATGCTGATCGAGCGCGGCGTGGGCGTGACCGGCACCGTCAGCGCCCGTCACCGGCCGCTCGGCCCGGATGACGACCCCCGCCAGCGCGGCGCGGCTCCCCCACCCCGGCCGCCGCTGCCCGAGCCGCTCGCCCGGCTCACGCCCCCGCCGCTGGCGGAGGACCTCGCCTTCACCGCCAAGGTCAGCCAGAACCTCCATGCCGAGCTGCTGCTCCGCCGGGTCGGCCGGGTGCACGGCAGCGGATCGACCGCCGATGGCCTCGCCGCCGTGCGCGCGATGTTGGCGTCCGCCGGTCTGCCGCGCACCGCCTACGACTTCTCGGACGGATCGGGGATGTCGACGTACAACCGGGTGCAACCGCGCGGGGTGGTGACCTTCCTGCGCTGGGCGGCCGGCCGCCCCTGGGGGGCGGCGTGGCGGGCGACGCTGCCGGTCGGCGGGGTGGACGGCACGCTCGCCCGGCGCTTTGTCGGCACGCCGCTCCAGGGCAAGCTGTTCGCCAAGACGGGGTCGCTCAACGCCACCGCCGCGCTGGCGGGCTACATGATGGCCGCGAGCGGGCGGACGCTCACCTTCGCGGCCTACGCCAACGACATTCCCGACGGCGGCAACGCGACCAAGGCGATGGACGCCGCCCTGGTGGCGATCGCCGCCGCCAACTAGCCCGCGTCCGCCGCGGCGATCACCGCGTCTCCGGTGGCCGGCCGCAGCGTGAAGATGCCGCTGTCACGATGTCGCGTCGGGTGGACGCGGTTGGTGAGCAAGGTCCAGGCGAGCCCGCGCTCGAAGTCGACCCACAGCCCCGTGCCCGTGAAGCCGGTGTGGCCGATCGTCTCGGGCGAGCAGGCGCCGCCGCCCGACCAGCCCTCGAAGCGCCGCTCCCAGCCGCAGGTGCGGTGCTCGTAGACCGGCGTGCGGATCGCCCCCAGCATGGCCGGCGACGCGCCACTGCCGTCGAGCAGGCCGGCCGCGAAATCAAGCACGCCCGCGACGGTGCCGAACAGCCCGGCATGCCCGGTTTCCCCGCCCATCGCGGCACAATTCTCGTCATGCACCTCGCCCTTGAGCACGCGCCCGCGCCAGGGGCAGCGCTCCGTCGCGACCGCAGGCCCCGGCGGCGGGCCGTAGCTCAGCCCCGCACCGAGCGGCCAAGCCGACAACGGCGCGCCGGTGATCCGCTCGATCGCGATGCCGAGCAGCATGAAGTTGATGTCGGAATAGACCGGCGGCCCCTGCTTCCACTCGCGCTGGAGTACGAAGGCGCGCAGACGAGCGGGATCGTCGCCGTAGGTGTAGATAGGCTCGACGGCGGGAAAGAAGGTGCTGTGCGCCAGGCAGTCACGGAACGTCAGCCGGCGCTCCGGCGCGTTCGCGACGTCGTATTGGCGCAGGTCCGGGATGGCATCGGTGAGCGGCCGGTCGAGATCGAGCCGGTCTTGGTCGGCGAGGCGCATGATCATGGTTGTGGTCGCCACCACCTTGGATACCGACGCGAGGTCGAACCAATGCGCCTCCGTCAGCGATTCGGGCTCCGGCTCCAGCGCGGCCATGCCCGTAACCCGGACGGCACGCTCCCCGGTCGCGGTCACGATCCCCAGCGTCGCGCCGGGGATGCGCCCGTCTGCGACGGCCCCGGCCGCTGGCACAAAGGCGCGGTCGATGTCGATCATGCCGCCTCCTCCACCCGCGGCCGTACCCGGGCAATCACCGGCAGGAATGCGACCGCGGCCAGGCTCAGCCCGCCAGACAACCAGAAGAAGCCATCGAGCCCGATCGCCTCGGTGACGTTCCCGCCCGCTCCCGCGAGCAACCGCGGCAGCAGGAAGGCGAAGCCCGACAGGAAGGCATATTGCGCGCCCGGATAGCGCGGGTTCACCAGCATCGACAGGTAGACCACGAACACCGCGCCCTCCAACCCATGCGCGAACTGGTCGAGCGCGGTGGCGATGTAGATCACATGCGGACTCGGGGGTTGCGCCCACAACCACACGAAGATCCAGTTGCCCAGCGCCGACCCGGCAGCGCCCAGCGCGAGCGCGAGCGGCAGCCGCACCCGCGCCGCGAGCAGCGCGCCGAGACCGACGCCGGCCATGCTGCTCGGCAAGGCGATCAGCCCGTCGGCGACGCCCATGGTGGTGAGGTCGTAATGCGCCGCGATCTCGAGCGGCTTGGACATGGCGAGCGTCAGCACGTCGCCCATCCGGTAGAAGCTGACGAACGCCAGCACCGGCAGCGCCGCGTAGCCGAAGCGCCAGAAGATATCCACATAGGGACCGACCGCGGCGGAAACGCGCGCGGCGGACGTGGGCGGTAGCCGCCGGATCTTTGGCAGCGCGGCCGCGAGCAGCACGAACGGCAGCAGCGCGATCACCAGCACCGCGCGGGTGGCGTTGGTCTTGGCGTTGATCCCGATCGCGGCGGCAAGGTCGAGAACCAGCCAGCCGACCGCGGCCGTGACCACCACGCTGGCGAACAGGATCACCAGGCCTGCCGCAATGCCGCCGCCGAGCGCCACCGCGCGGCCCGCACCGATGCGCCGGAGCGGGTCCGGCGCCAGTGCGGCGAGGATCGGCAGCGGCACGAACGCGCCCGCAGCGATGGCGAGATAGGCCCAGGTCCAGCCCGCGCGATCCGCGACCAGCAGCGCGCCGCTGCCCGCGGCCACCATTGCGCTGCGGTAACCCCACAGGTTGGCCGCCACCAGCGGCGCCTGCGCCTCAGGCGTCGGCGCCAGCTCGATACGCCAGCCGTCCGCCGCTACCTCCAGCGTCGTCGTCCAGAATGCCAGCAGCGTCCCGAACAGCGCGACCAGCGGCAGGTTGGTGTCCGCCGAGGTGAACGCCATCGCCACCATCGAAAGAACGATGCCGAGCTGCGCCAGCATGATCCAGCCCAGCCGCTTGCCCCAGAAGCGGCCGAACCCCGGCACGCAGAAGCGGTCCAGCAGCGGCGCCCAGGCGAACTTGAACGTGGGCAGCAACTGCACCCAACCGAAGAAGCCGATCAGCACCAGCTCCACGCCGTGCTTGGCCAGCCGCGCCGAGAGCACCGTCGAAAACATGTAATAGGGCAGCCCCGCCGAGAAGCCGAGCAACAGGTATAGCGCGAGCAGCCCCATCCGCGGGCGACCAGCGCTCCCGGTCGGCGCCGGGGTGGCAGGGACGGCGGTGAGGATGCTGGTTGCCATCGCCGTAGGGTCGCCGCGGGGCGGGCCGCCGTCAATGCGTCGCCGCATCTGCCGGCGGGGCGGCGCCAGTCGCATCCCCGCAACACTTCTGCAAAAAAAGTTTCATCCTAGGAGCGCGAAGCCCACCCGACCCATGGCGCAGCGCAACATTGTTGTTACACCTAGGTGAATTCTGCGTGGGGACGCAGGCCTGGGGGGACGTTGAATGATCCGTACTGCTTCGTTGAAGATTGCCCTGATTGCCGGCACTGCCCTGGGCGCGCTGGCGTGCGCCGGTGTCGCCGATGCGCAGGTTTCCACCCAGCAGACCACGCCCGAGGCGGCGACGCCGACCAGCGCCGCCACTCCCACGCAGGGTGCCGGGCTCGGCTCCGGCAACGCGCAGACCGGCGGGGACGCGGGGCCGAACGAGGTGCTGGTCACGGGGTCGCGCATCAAGCAGGACCCCAACAATTCGGCGCTGCCGCTGCAGATCATCACGACACAGGAACTCGGCCGCAATGGCATCTCCAACCCCGAACAGCTGATCTCCTACCTCACCGACAACGGCAACGGTGCCGACAACCTTTCGTCCAACTCGGACGTCGTGAGCGGTGCCGCGCGCGGCACCAACGGCCTGTCGGCGGCCAACCTGCGCGGCCAGGGCAGCGCCTCCACGCTGATCCTGCTCAACGGCCGCCGCGTCGCGGCGCATGGCCTCCAGGGCTCGGCCGTCGACGTCAACCAGATCCCGTTCGCCGCGATCGACCGGGTCGAGGTGCTCAAGGACGGCGCATCGGCGATCTACGGCACCGACGCTGTCGGCGGCGTGATCAACTTTATCACCAAGAAGAACTTCACCGGCCTCGATCTGGTGGGCTTCCAGGACATCACGCAGGAAGGCGACGCGCCGATTCGCCGCGTGTCCGCTACCGCGGGCTGGGGCAAGCTCGACGAACAGGGCTTCAATATCATGGGGTCGGTCAGCAAGAGCTGGAACGGCTCGCTGTTCGGCTATCAGCGGGACTTCATCAACGGCAACCAGCCCAACCGCGGGCTGTCGATCGACACGCGCGGCACGCCGATCGCCACCGCCTTCCCGATCAATCCGACGGCCGCCGGTGTCGGCATTACGCAGAACGGGACCCTGCTGGGAGGCACCACCGCCGCCACTGGCGCATTGACGGGTGCCGGCTTCTACATCCCGGGCACCACGACGCTGGCCACCGGCGGCGTCAATCCGCTGCGCCTGCCCGGCGGCGGCGGGTGCGACTCGGTGGATGGCGGGATGAACTACGATCCCGGCATCTTCTCGGTGCCCACTGCCGCGCTTGCCTGCTCGTGGGACACCAGCCGCGCCGCCACGCTCCAGCAGCCGATCGACACGCTCACCTACTACGGTCGCGCCACCGCGCGGATCGGCGGCCGTCATGAGATTTTCGGCGAAGTCACCGGCTCGAACGCCAATTCCAGCAAGGTCTTCTCTAACAACCAGTACAGCGCCAACAATACCAGCCTGCCGATCGCCTATCCGCTGAACGCGCTCACCGCCCCGACCTACAATGCCATCTACAACCAGCTGGTCGCAGTCCTTCCCGCGATCGCGGCGAACTACGGCAAGCCGATCGCCTATCGCTGGCGCTGCGTGGATTGCGGCGGTCGCCAGTACGATACCAATTCCAAGACGTTCCGTGCGGCCCTGGGGGCCGATGGCCCGCTCGCCGCCGGATGGGATTACCGCGTCGGCGGCAGCTACGCGAACAGCACCGCCAGCTCGGTGCTCGGCGGCGGATATTCCTATTCCGGCGTGTTCAGGACGGCCCAGGAGGTCGCCTATGCCAAGGCGAACGGTTATCCCAATGCGGTGATCGGCGGCGTCGATCCGCGCGCACCCACGGCGCCGGGCGCGAGCGCGCCGGGGATCGTCGGGCTGCTCAACAGCGGCATCCTGAACCCGTTCTCGCTGACCCAGACACCGGCGGCGCTCGCGGCGCTGGACGCCGTCTCGGCCGACGGGGTGAAGCTGTACGGCGGCAAGTACGAGACGTGGCAGTTCGACGGTTCGGTCTCGGGCAGTCTCTTCAGGCTTCCGGGCGGCACCGCAAAGGTTGCGCTGGGCGTCGACTATCGGCGCGAGAGCTACAGGTTCGGGGGATCGCCTTACGGCGACGGTACGCTGCCCGACATCTACAACGCCGCGTTTGACAACGGCAACGTGCTCGGCGGGGTGAACCGCACCGTCAAGGCCGCCTATGCCGAGGCGCTGTTCCCCATCTTCGAGCCGCTCGAAATTTCGCTCGCGGGCCGCGTCGACGATTACACCGGCTTCGGCTCCACCTGGAATCCCAAGATCTCGGCCAAGCTCCGGCCGGTCAACTGGCTGATGTTCCGGGGCTCGTACAACACCGCGTTCCGGGTGCCGACATTCAACCAGATCTTCAACGGAACGTTGGAGTCGCCGAACACCGGCACGACGCTTGTCGATCCGACCACCTGCCCCTCCGGCGTCGTCGGAACCGGGGGCTGCGCATCGATCACGCCGAATTCGCTAAGCGGCGGCAACGTCAACCTTGGGCCGGAGACGGCCAAGGAATACAGCCTTGGCGCCGTCTTCCAGCCGTCCCGGCACTTCAGCCTCAGCGCCGACTATTGGTCGATCGCGGTGGACAACGTGATCGGCACGATCACCCTCCAGCAGCTGTTCGCGAACATCAACGCCTTCTCCGATCGGATCACGCGCGACGCGAACGGCATCATCACCGGCGTCGACCTGCGCACCGGCAATTTCGGTTCGCGCCGAACCAAGGGCATCGATTTCACCGGCCGTGCCAGCATCGACGGGCTGGGGGGAAGCTTTATCGCCGGCATCGACGGCACGCTGCTGCTCGAGAAGAAAGAGAAGCTGCTGCCCAACCTCCGCTACGCCGATCTGATCGGCGTGTTTAGCCTGACCGGCGACCTGGGCCTCAAGTGGAAGCACAACGCCTACGTCGGCTATTCGACGGAGGGCTTCAGCGCGACGTTCACCCAGATCTACCGCGACGGCTATGCCAACCAGGTGCTGAGCGCGGCGGCTGCGGCGCGGCCGGACTTCGACACGCGGGTGAAGCCGTACATCATCTACAACGCATCGGTTTCCAAGACGATCGCGGACCGGATGACGTTGATTGCGGGCATCAGGAACGTCTTCAACACCGATCCGCCTTTCGCGATCGACTATGACGCCAATTTGGGCGCCGGCGGCGGCGGATGGGAACCGCGCGTCGCCGACCCGCGCGGGCGCTCATTCACCCTGTCAGTGGAGACCAAGTTCTGATCGTCCGGCAGCGCTTCGCCCGATCGCGAAGCGCTGTCACGGATGCGCCATAAAGCGCCTCTAGGCCCCGTAGCGGGGAGCGGGCTCGAGGGGGGCGTGATCCGGCGGCGGGGCGTTGCCGGTTTGGACCATTCCGTGCGCCGTCTTCCCGCTGATCAAGGGGGACCATCACCGTGAGAACTTCTATCATTCGCCCCGCGCTGCTTCTCGGCGCGGCGGCAGCGGCCATCGGCTGCGCGGGCGCGGCATCGGCGCAGGACGCGGCACCCGCGGCGACCCAGCAGCAGACCGATGGCGCCGGCCTTCAGGACGTGGTGGTCACCGCCGAGCGCCGCTCGGAAAACCTGCAGACGGTGCCGGTCTCGGTCGGCGTCGTCGCCGGCGACGACCTGCGCACCTACACCTCCAGCGGCGACGATACCCTGCTGTCGCTCGCCGGCCGCACGCCGAGCCTCTACGTCGAGACCACGACGGGGCGCATCTTCCCCCGCTTCTATATCCGCGGCCTCGGCAACATCGACTTCTACCTTGGCGCATCCCAGCCGGTGGAGATCATCCAGGACGACGTCGTGCTCGAACACGTCGTGCTGAAGTCGAACCCGGTGTACGACGTCCAGCAGGTGGAGGTCCTGCGGGGGCCGCAGGGCACGCTGTTCGGCCGCAACACCACTGCCGGCATCGTCAAGTTCGACAGCAATCAGCCGACGCAGACCTATCAAGGCCGCGCCGATATGTCGGTGGGCAGCTACGGCTCGGTCAACCTCGACACCGGCGTCGGCGGCCCGCTGATCGCCGACAAGCTGTCGTTCCGCGTATCGACGCTGCTCCAGCATCGCGCCAACTGGGTGGACAACACCTATCGGGGGCCGAGCGCCGACAGCACCGCGACGCCGATGCGCAACGTCATGGGCGGTTTCGACGATCGCAACGTCCGCCTGCAGCTGCTGCTGACGCCGACCGACAACTTCTCGATCGAAGGCTCGGGCCACGGCCGCTGGTACACCGGCACCTCTACGCTGTTCCACCGCGGCGCGCTGCACAAGGGCTCCAACGACGTCAGCGCCGAGCCGCGCGACAGCGTCGCGTATGACGAGGCACAGGACAATCCGCAGGCGTACAAGACCTTCGGCGGCTCCGTCCGCACCGCCTATGACTTCGGCGCGGCGACGCTGACCTCGATCACCGCCTATGAGACGACGTCCGGCTACAGCCGCGGCGACACCGATGGCGGCGCGGCCACCTATTACCCGTTCAACGGCGCCGCCAACGGCTACGGCGAATCACAGGGCAACGTCCGCGATCTCGACCAATGGTCCGAGGAAGTGCGGCTCGCCAGCCCGGGCGGCAACCGCTTCACCTGGCAGGTCGGCGGCATCTATTTCGATACGCGCGACATCACCGATTTCTACCAGCGGGCGTTCTTCCTGACGACCGCCGCGCGCAATCCCAACAACTGGGTGCGGCTGCACGACGTCAACACCTCGTGGGGCGGCTTCGCGCAGGTGAGCTACGAGCTGGCGCCCAAGCTGCGCGTGACCCTCGGCGGCCGGGTGACCAACGACACCAAGACCACGGACTTGCTCAAGACCGCCAACACGGCGGCCAACGCGGTCACCTACACGGGACGCCGCCACGTCCGCCTGTCGGACACGCAGCCGAGCTTCGATGCCAGCCTGCTTTATCAGGCCAGCGACGATCTCAGCCTCTATTCGCGCGTCGCCCGTGGCTTCCGCGGCCCTACCATCCAGGGCCGCTCGGCGGTGTTCAACTCGGACTTCACGACCGCGAATTCCGAGACGATCCTGTCGTGGGAAACCGGGTTTAAGAGCAACCTGTTCAACAACACGCTGCGCTTCAACGCCAGCGTGTTCGGCTACCGGGTGAGCGACATCCAGCTCAACGGCAACGACGTCAATGGCAACGGCGTGCTGTTCAACGCCGACCGCGCCGACGCCTATGGCCTGGAAGCGGAAACGACGTGGAAGCCGGTGCCCAACTTCACCTTCGGTGCCGGCCTCAGCCTGCTTCACACGGAGATCAAGGACCGGCGCGTCTATGCGCAGGTCTGCGCGCTGAATGGCGTGGTGGTGTGCACGGTCGAGGATCCGACTGTCCGCGTGGGCACCAACGTCTTTGCGCAAATCGACGGCGAGCCGCTGCCCAACGCGCCCCAGTACAACGTCAACGTGAACGCCCGTTACGACCTGCCGCTGACGGGCGGTGGGCGCGTGTTCCTGGCCGGCGACTTCGACATCCAGGGCTACACCCAGTTCGTGCTCTATCGGACGAAGGAGTTCACCTCCAACGGCAATTATGAGGCAGGGCTGAAGCTCGGCTTCGCGCCGGCCGGCGACAAGTACGAATTCGCCGTGTTCGCGCGCAACATCACGGACCAGAAGAACCTGAAGGGTGTGATCGAGAACTACATGGCGGCGGTGTTCAACGAACCGCGCGTCATCGGGGTGTCGCTGTCCGGCCGGTTCCGTTGACTCGGCGGGCGGGGTTCGCGCCCCGCCCTTTTCCTCCCGCACCAGCGTCGGTAAGCAGGCGCGGGAGGAGTTAACGATGCCGCTCTACAGCTTTGCGGGCCGGCGGCCGACCATTCACCCAACAGCCTGGGTGGCGCCCAGCGCGGAGCTGATCGCCGACGTTGTGCTGGGCGAAGAGGCGAGCGTCTGGTTCGGCGCGGTGATCCGCGGCGACAATACCACGATCACGGTGGGGGCTCGCTCGAACGTTCAGGAAGGCGTGATGATGCACTCGGATGCCGGCGTGCCACTGACGGTCGGCAAGGATTGCACGATCGGCCACCATGCAATCCTCCACGGCTGCACGATCGGCGACACGGTGCTGATCGGCATGGGCGCGACCGTGCTCAATCGCGCGGTGATCGCCGAGAACTGCATCGTCGGCGCCGGCGCTCTGGTGACCGAAGGTAAGACGTTCCCCGCCGGCAGCCTGATCGTCGGGCAGCCCGCGCGCGCGGTGCGCCAGCTCGACCCGGCGTCCATTGCGGCCCTCAAGATTTCGGCCGCGCATTACGTTGCCAAGGCGCGTGCCTACGCCGACGGCCTCGTCCGCATCGACTGACTGGACAGGGTAACGGCCAGCGTGAGACACGCGATTGCATGACCCTCCCCCCCTTGTTCGATCGTCTGCGGCTGCCCGTGATCGGCTCGCCCCTGTTCATCATCTCAGGCCCGGAACTGGTGATCGCTCAGTGCAAGGCGGGGATCGTCGGCTCCTTCCCAGCTCTCAACGCGCGGCCGCAGGCCTTGCTCGACGAATGGCTGCATCGCGTGACCGAGGAACTGGCGGCGCATAACCGCGCCCATCCGGAGCGTCCGGCAGCTCCCTTCGCGGTCAATCAAATCGTCCACAAGTCCAACGACCGGCTGGAGGCGGACCTTGCGACCTGCGCCAAATGGCAGGTGCCGATCGTCATCACCTCGCTTGGCGCACGCGAGGACCTCAACACCGCGGTGCACGCATGGGGCGGCATCACGCTGCACGACGTGATCGACGATCGCTTCGCGCGCAAGGCCGTGGAGAAAGGCGCGGACGGGCTGATCGCGGTCGCCGCCGGTGCGGGAGGGCACGCCGGCCGCTTGTCGCCCTTCGCGATCGTGCAGGAAATCCGCCAATGGTTCAATGGACCGCTCGCCTTGTCAGGCTCGATCGCGACGGGCGGCGCGGTGCTGGCGGCGCAGGCGATGGGCGCGGACTTCGCCTATATCGGCTCGCCCTTCATCGCCACGTACGAGGCCAACGCCGACCCCGCGTACAAGGACGGCATCGTCGCCGGACGCGCGTCCGACATCATCTATTCCAACCTGTTCACCGGCGTGCACGGCAATTACCTGCGGAGCTCCATCGAACGCGCCGGGCTGGACCCGGACGCGCTGCCGGAGGGTGACCTCAAGACCATGAACTTCGGTGGCGGCGCCAATGAAGCCGGGGGCAGTAAACCGAAGGCGTGGCGCGACATCTGGGGCTCGGGCCAGGGAATCGGTGCGGTCAGCGCGGTAGAGAGCGTCGCGGACCGCGTGGATCGGCTGGAGCGCGAGTATCTCGCGGCGCGCCAGCGGCTGCTCGCGCCCTAGAAGGCGAGCGCCAGCCGCTGCTGCATCGCCCGGGCGGGGCTCACCGGCTCACCGGCGGCGGGCGTGCCGTCGAGCCGCGCGATGCGGCGGTGCAGGTCGCTCGACGCCATGATCAGCAAGCGCGCGCGTAGCGGCAGCACGGCCGCGGCTGCCTCATCGGTCTGCGGTGCTTCGCCAAGCCGGCGCGCAGGGTCCAGCGCGTCGTGGGGACCCAACTCGCCCGCGGCAACCGCCCGCTGCGTCAGCAGCCACGCGATGACGTGCATCAGCCGCGTCGTCACCTTGAGCGACTCGCACGAGAAGCCGACCCGTTCGAGCGGTGCCAGCGTTTCGCGTTCCGCGCGGCCCTCCTCGTCGAAGTAAGTACGGGCCTCATCCGCCAGCACCATCGCCTCGACGTAGAGCTGGTCCACCAGCCGGCGGTGAATACGCGAGTCGCTCGAGCCTTGGTGCATGGCGCGACCCTGACATAGCCGCAGCGGCACGCCAACAGCCACGAGCCAGAGCGTCGCGAGCTTCGTCCCGATCCGATCCGATCAGGCGATGATGTCGGGGATCAGCGCGTCCTCGATCATCGCCACTTCGTCGCGCAGCCGCAGCTTGCGCTTTTTGAGACGGGCGATTTGCAATTGGTCGGGAACGCCGGTTGCGGCCAGCGCGGCGATCGCGACGTCAAGGTCGCGATGCTCCTGCCGAAGCATATCGAGCCGCGCCTGCATCTGTGCCTCGTCCACGCCGTGCCCCTTCCCCGTCCACCATCCCCTAACCCACCCGACGCCGGTCAAGCGAGCACCAATCAACGGGTCGTCGCACGCAGCCATGGTATCCGCCGCATTGGCGCGGTTTCCCTGACGACTTTTTGCGGGCTCGATGGTTCAATGCTTTCCCCCAACCCAACCGAGGAGGCCTGTTCCATGCAGACGGCACATCAGACGGCTCTGGAAGCGAAACACACCACGCTCGACCGCCGCATTGCGGAAGAGACGCACCGCCCAAAGCCCGACGACGTGTTGATCGCCGAACTCAAGAAGCAGAAACTGAAGTTGAAGGAAGCGATCTCGAGCCTTTAGCCATCCGGCCCGGCCGCTGCCCGCCGGCGGCCCTATCGCTTGGCGGGCGCGACCGGCTTGCGCGCCTTTTTCGGATCGATCGGCATTTCCAGAGCCACCCCGGCGCGCCCTTCGGCGTACCAGGCGACGTTGCCGCGCACTTCGCCAAGGCCCCGCACCTGCAGTGTCACCACCGTGCCGATCGGCAGCGGCTTGGCCACTTCGAGCATCAGCCCGCCCTCGGAGAGGTTGCGAACGCGCACATCCTGGGACGTCGGCTCGATGCCAAGCCGCATCTGCGCAATCAGGAAGAGGCTATCGCGCGACCGGGTACGCTGGCTCGCGGAGCCATCGTCTTCCATGCCGTCGAATTCCCCTGTCAATCCGTCCATCAGCCACGTTCCGAGAAGTGAGGCCTGCCCGCCGAGAGACCGGCTAGACCGAAAGCGTAGCCATTTGTTTAACCGTCAGTCCTCGCGCGAGACCTTTTCGTTGCGCTCGTGGCGCTCCTGCGCCTCCACCGTCATGGTTGCGATCGGGCGTGCTTCCAGGCGACCCAGGCTGATCGGCTCGCCGGTCACCTCGCAATAGCCGTACTCACCTTCGTCGATGCGGCGGATCGCGGCGTCGATCTTGGAGACGAGCTTGCGCTGCCGATCACGGGTTCTGAGCTCGATCGACCAGTCGGTCTCGCTCGACGCGCGATCGGTGAGGTCCGCTTCGCGCAGGCTGTCGATCTGAAGCTGCGACAGCGTGCCCAGCGCCTCCTTCAGGATCGCGTCTTTCCAGGCGAGCAGCTTTTTCCGGAAATACGCCTGCTGCCGCAAGCTCATGAACGGCTCGTCGGCACTCGGCCGATAGCGGTCGTCGGCGTCATTGGCCGCCGGCGGATTGGAAGTACTGATGTCCACGCGATTGAAAACCGACGCCATGCCCATACTCCCCTGCGGCTCGCCGGGACGCTTGGCTGCGTCTCTCGGGACCGCCCCCATCTCAAGCGCGCCTATAGCTTCGCCCCGGAGGGACCACAAGCAGGGCCGCGACAGATTGAGCGAGGTTAAGCGAGATGGCGGTTCGGAGCGCCCTACGAGGGCCTTCGGTTAACGCGCTGCCAATCAATCCTGTCCCGCTTTGAAACATTAACGCCGATGATCTGACGTGCCTCGGCTGGAATCCTGCTCTAGCGCACCGATTGGTGGTTAACGCGCTTGCGCTTAAGTCTTTGTTTTGCACTTTCCTGCACAGCGGCCCGTGCTTCTGTGATCACCCACAGGACATTAGCGGCGCCAACAACGAGAAAGTGACATCATGTCTGTTCGGATGGCCTTGGCGAAACTCTGCGCTTGCGCCTGCGGCGGTGCAGTCATCGGTGGTGGCGCCGTTCACATGGCCGAGCGCCCCAAATATCAGATCGACACCAAGCGAATCGTCAAGCACGCGCCGGTGCACGTTGCCCGTCAGGTGGCGATGGTTCGCACCAAGCACCGCGTGGTGACGCGCACCACCACCACCTGTGCGCCGACCGTGGTGACGGTGGCGAACACCGCGCCGGTGCCGGTGCCGGTGGCCCATGAGGGCTTTGTCAGCGGCGGCGGCGGCGTGCCGGTGGTGATCGGCGGCAGCGGTGGGTTCTTCGGCGGCGGCGGCTTCGGCGGCGGGTTCTTCGGCGGTGGCAGCTCGGGTTCGAGCGGCAGCGTGGTGGTGTCCTCCACCTCCAGCGGCGCCAATGTCGAGAACAACAACTCGAACTCGAACCAGAATTCGAACAGCCAGAATCAAAATCAAAACCAGAACCAAAATCAGAATCAAAACCAGAATCAGAATCAGAATCAGAACCAAAACGAGAACCAGAACCAGAACGGCGGCGGCGACACCAAGCCGACCAAGCCGGAAAAGCCCGGCCATCCGGACAAGCCGGGCAAGGACCATGGCAGCTCGACCAGCAGCTCGTCGACGGGCGGCTCCACCGGCGGCTCCTCGACGAGCAGCTCGAGCGGCTATGGCTCAAGCAGCCAGGGCTGGTCGACCAGCAGCGGCTGGAGCTCGACGGGTTCGAGCGGGTCGGGTTCGACGGGCGGTTCGGGCAGCAGCTCGGGTTCGAGCAGCGGTTCGTCCTCGACCAGCAGCTCGACCTCAAGCTCGAGCAGTTCGTCGGGCAGCTCGTCCGGCAGCACGGGTTCGAGCGGCGGCCCGCCCGCGCCGGTGCCCGCACCGCCGATGGTGCTGCTGTTCGGCGCGGCCGCTGCGGCGCTGGTCGCGCGCAAGCGGCTCGCCAAGCCCGCAGCGGCCTGACCGCCAGTCTTCCGGGGGGAAGGAACGGCCCGCGTAGCGATACGCGGGCCGTTTCGCGTCAGGCGCTGACCAGCGCGGCCTCGATGTCCGCGATCGGGCGGTTGGTGAGATCCTTGCCGAGTTCGCCGGCAAGGCGGCTGCTGACTTCCTTGTGGTAGTGCTTGCGCAGCTCACCCAGCGTCCCCGGCGGGGCGACGACGATCAGCTGCTCGAAGTCGTTGTTCATTGCACGCTTGCGGAGCATGTCGGCCGCTTCGGCGGCGAACCGGTCCTCTTCCAGCTGATGGAAGTCGGTTTCCTTCATCGCGCTGCGTGATTGGCCGAACGGGCCGCCGCCGCCCGACGCCGCCGCCGGCGCGCCGGCATTGCCCTGCGTGCTCAGCGCCCGGCCGGAATTGTCCGTCTTCTGATCCGACGTCTTGGGATTGGGGTGCTCCTGCGCCGTCACCACCTGAAGATTGGGGAATTCGGCGTCGCCCTCGTTGCGCAGGAACAGCAGCTTGCGCCCGTCGGCCACCAGCACCACGGCGTTGTGGGGGACCTGCATTGCGGACATCTCCTTTGTTGTGTCCTCGCCTCAACGTCCCGCCCCGCGCCCGGGTTGCGCGGGCGGGGCACGCGTGTGCGGGTTGCACCGGTCACACCGCGCCGCCATAGCCCCGCGCCATGCACGACATCCGCCTTGTCCGCGACGATCCCGCCGCCTTCGACGCCGCCCTCGCCCGGCGCGGCAACGCGCCTCAAGCCGCCGCGCTACTCGCGCTGGACGAAGCGCGCCGGGCGACGATCGCCAGGGCGCAGGCTGCGCAGACCGATCGCAATGCCCTTTCCAAGCAGATCGGCGCTGCGAAAGCCGCCAAGGACGACGAACGCGCCGCGTCGCTGATGGCAGAAGTGGCGGCGCTCAAGGAAGCGCTGCCGGGGCTGGAGGCCGAGGAGGCGCGGATCGGCGCCGAGCTCGACGTCGCGCTTGCTGCGCTGCCGAACCTTCCTGCCGCCGACGTGCCGCAAGGATCGGACGAGAACGACAACCAGCTCGTCCACAGCTGGGGTGAACCTCCTGCCCTCCCGTTCGAGGCCAAGGAGCACGACCTGATCGGCCCTGCGCTGGGCCTCGATTTCGAAACCGGCGCCGCAATCGCCGGCGCCCGCTTCACCCTGCTCCGCGGACCCGCCGCCAAGCTCAGCCGCGCGCTCGGCCAGTTCATGCTCGACCGGCTGGTCCGCGAAGGTGGGTTCGAGGAAGTCGCGCCGCCGCTGCTCGTCCGCGACGAGGCGGTGTTCGGCACTGGCCAGCTCCCCAAATTCGCCGAAGACCTGTTCCGCACCACCGATGGCCGCTGGCTGATCCCCACCGCCGAGGTGTCGCTGACCAACATCGTGCGCGAGCAGATCCTCGCCGAGGCCGAACTGCCGCTGCGCTTCGCCGCGCTCACCCCCTGCTTCCGCTCGGAAGCGGGCGCGGCAGGCCGCGACACGCGCGGCTTCATCCGCCAGCACCAGTTCGACAAGGTCGAGATGGTGTCGATCGTCGCCCCCGACGCGTCGGACGACGAGCACGAGCGGATGACCGCCTGTGCCGAGGGCGCGCTGAAGGCGCTGGATCTGCCGTTCCGCCGCATGAAGCTGTGCACCGGCGACATGGGCTTCACCGCCGCGCGCACCTTCGACCTCGAAGTCTGGTTGCCGGGCCAGCAGCGCTATCGCGAGATTTCGAGCTGCTCGACCTGCACCGATTTCCAGGCGCGGCGGATGAACGCCCGTTACCGGCCCGAGGGCGAGAAGGCGACGCGGTTCGTCCACACCCTCAACGGCTCGGGCCTCGCAGTCGGCCGTACGCTGGTGGCGGTGATCGAGAATTATCAGCAGGAGAACGGTGCGGTCGCGGTGCCGGCGGTGCTGCAACCCTATCTCGGCGGGTTGACCGTTCTGGAGCCGCGCTGATGCGCATCCTCCTCAGCAACGACGACGGCATTCACGCGCCCGGCATGGCGGTGCTGGAGCGGATCGCGGCAACGCTGTCCGACGACGTCACCGTGGTCGCGCCGATCGAGGAGCAGTCGGGGACCGGCCGCTCGCTGACGCTCACCCGGCCAGTGCGGCTCAAGCGCTTCGGCGACAAGCGCTTCGCCGTCACCGGCACGCCCACGGACGCGGTGATGATGGCGCTGGCCGAGGTGATGAAGGATGGGCCGCCCGACCTGGTGCTGTCGGGCGTCAACCGGGGCGGGAACCTCGGCGAGGACGTGTTCTATTCGGGCACCGTCTCGGCGGCGATGGAAGGGGCGCTGGCCGGCATTCCCTCGATCGCGCTCAGCCAGCGCTACCCGCACGAAGGTCCGGGTGAGAACGTCTCCTTCGCGTGCGCCGAGGCGTGGGGCGAGCGCGTGCTGCGGCCGTTGATCGACGCGAAGCTGGAGCCGCGAACCCTCGTCAACGTCAACTTCCCGCCGGTGGCGCCCGATGCGGTGCAGGGCGTCCGCGTGGTGGCGCAGGGGCTGCGCGACTATGGCCGGGTGCATTTCGACAAGCGCCGCGATCCGCGTGGTTTCAGCTATTACTGGCTGGCGATGGGCCGCGTGCCGCAGACGCCGGGCCATGCCACCGACCTGGAGGCGATCGAGCATGGCTATGTGACGGTGACCCCGCTGCATCTGGACCTGACGCACCGCGCCTCCTTCGCTATGCTGGAAAGCTTGTACGCGTAGGAGCCGGGCAATGAGGCGAACGCTGATGGCTATCCCTGCGGCAGCCGCTCTCGCCGCGTGCATTCCGCAGGTCGAGCCGCCGTATCCGGCGGATACGCCGCCGCCGCGGGCGGAGCCCGGCCGCTCCCGCGAGGCGGCCGAAGCGCCACGGCCGGTGACTCCTCGCCAGCAAGGGGCCCGCCCGCCACGTCGCACCTACCGCCCTTCTTCCGTCGCGCCCGTCAGGCGTAGCGATGGGGACGAGGCGCCGCCGCCCGATCAGGACGTGCCGGGCCGCGGCGGCGACGATCAGGGGGCGGAGCTGCCCGCCGCCAAACCCGCCTGGGAGGCGCGGCCGGTTACCGCCGATGCCGCTGCGGTTGCCGACGCGAGCTACACCGTGGGTCGTGGCGACACGCTCGCGAGCATCGCTGCGAAGACGCGGACCAGCGAAGGCGCGATCGCGGAAGCGAACGGGCTTGAACGGCCGTGGTCGGTGCAAAGCGGACAGCGGCTGCGCATTCCGGGCGGCCGCTATCACCTCGTGCGACAGGGGCAGTCCGGCATCGCCATCGCGCGGGCCTATGGCGTCGAATGGTCGCGCATCGTCGCCGCCAACGCGCTCGCCGAGCCTTATGTGCTGCGGGTCGGCCAGCGGATGCTGATCCCGGGCACGCCCGCCGGCAGCAACAGCCTTGCCGAGCGGGCGGCCGCCTTCACGCTCGATGTGGACGACATCCTGACCGGCGGCGAGCCGGCGGTCGCGCGGAACGCGGCTCCCGCCAAGCCCGCGAGAACGGCCCGCCGGGTTCTGCCCCCCGAGGTCGCCGTGGCCGCGCCCCGGCAGCTGCGCGGCGGGTTCCTGTGGCCGGTCGACGGGCGCGTGGTGAAGCGCTTCGGCCCGGGTGCGAGCGGCGAGCGCAACGACGGCATCAAGATCGCGGTGCCGGCCGAGACGCCGATCCATGCCACCGCCGACGGCGTGGTAGCCTATGCCGGATCGGGCATCGCGGCGCTCGGCGGGCTGGTGATCATCAAGCACGGCAATGGCTGGACCAGCGTCTACGGCCACGCCGCCAAGCTGCTCGTCCGCCGCGGCCAGGAGGTTCGGCAGGGGCAAACGGTGGCGCTGTCGGGCGACACCGGCTTTGCCGATCGGCCCGAGCTCCACTTCGAGTTGCGCAAAGGGCGCACGCCGGTGGACCCGCAATCGGAACTGCCCCGGACCTGAGCGGGCCAAAAGTAACGGTAAAGTAGCGGCAACGCACACGCCGTCGATCCAACAAGGTCCCGCCTCGAGCCCCTCCTCGGCTCCTCCCATGCCGCCTAGCACCGGGCCGACGCTGTAGGACAGGATGACGGCCGCGCTGCGGCTTGCTAGTCGCGCGCCATGACCGACTACCAGTCCGACCTCCTGCGCGTTCTGTCGGAACGCGGCTATGTCCACCAGATGACCGACGCGGCGGCGCTCGATGCGCTCGCTGCCCGGCAGGTGGTGCCCGGCTATATCGGCTTCGACCCGACCGCACCGTCGCTGCACGTCGGCAGCCTCGTCCAGATCATGCTGCTCCGCCGCCTCCAGCAGGCAGGCCACAAGCCGATCGTGCTGATGGGCGGCGGCACCGGCAAGATCGGCGACCCCAGCTTCAAGGAGGAGTCGCGCCGGCTCCTCACCAACGAGCTGATCGGCGACAACGTGGCTTCGATCCGCCGCATCTTCGAGCGGTTCCTGACCTTTGGCGACGGACCTACCGACGCGATCATGCTCGACAATGCCGAGTGGCTTGATCAACTTGAGTACATCCCGTTCCTGCGTGAGGTCGGCCAGCATTTCTCCGTCAACCGGATGCTGAGCTTCGAATCGGTCAAGCTCCGCCTCGACCGCGAGCAATCGCTGAGCTTCCTCGAGTTCAACTACATGATCCTCCAGGCATACGACTTCCTGGAGCTGTCGCGCCGCGCCGGCTGCCGCCTGCAGATGGGCGGCTCCGACCAGTGGGGCAACATCGTCAACGGTATCGAGCTCGCCCGCCGGATGGACGGGGCCGAGGTGTTCGGCGTGACTACGCCGCTGCTCACCACCGCCGACGGCGCGAAAATGGGCAAGACAGTGGCGGGCGCGGTGTGGCTGCACGAGGACCAGCTGCCGCATTTCGATTATTGGCAGTTCTGGCGCAACACCGACGACCGCGATGTCGGCCGCTTCCTGCGCCTGTTCACGGACCTGCCGCTCGACGAGATCGCCCGGCTGGAGGCGCTGCCCGGCGCGGAGATCAACCAGGCCAAGATCGTGCTCGCCACCGAAGCCACGGCCATGTGCCGTGGCCGCGCCGCTGCCGAGGAGGCGGCTGACACCGCGCGGCGCACGTTCGAGGAAGGCGGCTCGGGCGAGGCGCTGCCGCAGCTTGCGGTGGCGAGCCCGTCGATCACTTTGGTGGAGGCGCTGGTGGGCCTCGGCTTCGCGGCCTCCAACGGCGAAGCGCGGCGCAAGATCGGCGAAGGCGCGGTGCGGGTCGGCGGCGAGCCGGTGCGCGACCCGCAGGGCGTGATCGCGATGGGCGACGAGCCGGTGCGCCTGAGCCTCGGCAAGAAGCGCCACGGGCTGTTGAACCGCGCGCCGTAAAGACCGCAACGCCCGGTTAACCGCGCCTGTTCGCCGACGCTTCACTCGCATTGGCTACCCCTGCCGTACAGGCCCGGAGATTCCGATGGCGCAGGGGGTGACAATCAAGGCCGAGCAGCGCGAGATTCCGCGCGATGAGGTGCATTACCGCACCCGCGCGACGCTGCCCGACGGCCGGTCGGTGCAGGTGCTGGTCGTCAACATGTCGGCGCGCGGGCTGATGGCGATGTGAGGCGCCGCTTGTCGAGGGTGACCGGGTGCGCGTGAGGCTTCCGGTGCTGGGCACGATTTCGGCGGAGGTGCGGTGGGCCTTGGGCGGGCGCTTCGGGTGCGAGCTCGACGTGACGATCCCGCTTGCCGACTACATGATGCTGCTCGCCACCATGGCCGGACAAATCTAACCCGAGCGGAGCAGCGCCACGCCCGCGTCGCGCTCGAACAGGTAGAGCGCGGTGCGCGCTGCCTGCCCGCGCTGCCCCTGCAACCCGCCGTCGCGGTCGATCAGCAACCGTGCGTCGTCCTGGGCACATTGCAGAAGGTCCGCGAGCATGTCGGGCGTCGCGAGGCGGAACGCCGCCTCGCCCGACTGGCGGGTGCCGAGCAGTTCGCCGGCGCCGCGCAGCCGCAGGTCTTCCTCGGCAATGCGGAAGCCGTCGTTGGTTTCGCGCATCAGCGCCAGCCGCGCGCGCGAGGTTTCGCTCAGCGCCGACCCGCGCACCAGCAGGCAGCGCGACAGCCCGCCGCCGCGCCCCACGCGGCCGCGAAGCTGGTGGAGCTGCGCCAGGCCGAACCGGTCGGCGTGTTCGATGACGATCAGCGTCGCGTTGGGCACGTCTACGCCGACCTCGATCACCGTGGTGGCGACCAGCACGCCGAGCCGGTTGCCGGCGAACGCCTCCATCACCGCGTCTTTCTCCGGCCCCTTCATGCGGCCGTGGACGAGGCCCACGCGATCGCCGAAGCGCCCCCGGAGCGTCTCCGCGCGGGCTTCGGCGGCCTGGAGATCGCTCTTCTCGCTCTCCTCGACCAGCGGGCACACCCAATAGGCCTGGCCGCCGTCCGCGAGGTGCCGGCCCAGCGCGTTGACCACTTCGTCGAGGCGATCCTCGGACACAACCCGGGTCTCGATCGGCTGGCGCCCGGGGGGCATCTCGTCGAGGCGGCTCACGTCCATTTCGCCATATTGCGCCAGCGTCAGCGTGCGCGGGATCGGGGTCGCTGTCATCGCCAGGAGGTGCGGCGGGCGCTGCCCCTTGGCCTGCAACATCATGCGCTCGGCGACACCGAAGCGGTGCTGCTCATCGACGATCACCAGCGCCAGATCCTTGTACCCCACCGCTTCCTGGAAAATCGCATGGGTGCCGACCAGGATGTCGATCTCGCCGCTCGCGAGCCCCATCAGCGTCGCCTCGCGCGCGCGGCCCTTGTCGCGGCCGGTGAGCACCGCGACTGTGAGCGGCAGGCCGGCCAGCGTCTTCCTCAGCGTCTCGTAATGTTGCCGCGCGAGGATTTCGGTCGGCGCGAGCATCGCCGCCTGCGCCTCCGCCTCCACCGCGATCAGCATCGCCATCGCCGCGACCAGCGTCTTGCCGGAACCGACGTCGCCTTGCAGCAGCCGCAGCATCGGCGCGCTCTGGGCGATGTCTCCCTCGATCTCGCGCACCGTCCGCGCCTGCGCGCCGGTGAGCTGATAGGGCAGCTTGAGCTGGTCGCGCAGCCGGCCATCTCCGGCGAGCGCGCGGCCGCGGCGCTGGCGCGTGTCCTGCCGCACCAGCGTCATCGCCAGCTGGTTGGCGAACACCTCGTCATAGGCGAGCCGCTCGTGCGCCTGTTTGTCGGCGGGATCGAGGTGGATCCGCGCGAGAGCCTCGCGCCATGCCGGCCATTGCCGCTGCTGCTTGAGGCCCGGCTCGATCCATTCCGGGAGGTCGGGCGCGCGCTCCACCGCCTGCGCCGCGAGGTGGCCGAGGCGGCGCGAGGTGAGACCTTCGGAGAGGGGGTAGATCGGCTCGCGTTCGCGGAACTCCTCGCCGGGGTCACCGAGATCGGGGTGGATGATCTGCAGGTCCTGCCCGTACATCTCCAGCTTGCCGGAAACGCGGCGTGGCTCGCCGAGCGGCAGCAGCTTCTTTACCCAGCCGGAGTTGCCGCCGAAGTAGACGAGGCTCACGTAATTGCCCTGCGCATCGGTCGCGTGAACACGGGTGGGGCCGCGACCGCTGCTGATCCGGTAATCCCGCGGCGTCAGCGTAATCGCGATGGTTCGTCCGGCGTCGCTCATCATCAGCTCGTCGCGCGGCAGCCTGTCGATCCACCCCGTCGGCAGGTGGAACGCGACGTCTGCCACCCTCGCGAGCCCAAGCCGCTCGAGCGGTTTGGCAAGCGCCGGGCCGACGCCTTTCAGCGCCGTGACTTCGGCGAACAGCGGATTGAGGATATCGGGACGCATGACTATGTGGAGGCGGCTCTACACCGTTCGGGCTGAGCTTGTCGAAGTCCTGCCCTGTTCGGGCGTTGCAAGAAGGGCAGCCCTTCGACAAGCTCGGGGCGAACGGTGCGGGGTTGCTCTTCAGCCGACGGCGTTTCGCGCCCGCCGGCCTATCGCCGTTGGAGCCGCATGGATCACGCCACCCGCCTGAAACGCCTGAAATTCCGCGCCTGGCATCGCGGTACCAAGGAGGCCGACCTGATGATCGGCGGCTTCTTCGACGCGCACGGTGCCGGCTGGACGCCCGAGCAGCTCGACTGGTTCGAGGCGCTGCTTGAGGAGCAGGACGTCGACATCATGGGCTGGGCGATCGGCTCGATTCCCTGCCCGGCACAATGGGACGGGCCGATGATGACGCAAATGCGCACCCTCAGCTACGTGCCGCTGTCACGCTGATCCTCGCCCCTCCGCTGACCGCCCACGGTGTTTCGACTTCGCTCGACACGAACGGAAACCTCGAATTGCCCGATCTCCAGACGATCCTCTCCGCCAAGCAGCCGCTGACCCTGGCCGGCGTTCCCAACGGCTTCCTGCCCGCACTGCTCGCCGACCTTGCGCGCGCCGCCGGTCAGTCGAAGGGCGGCCGCGCCGTGTTCATCGCGCCCGACGACAACGCGATGCGCGCGATCGCCTCCACCGCGCCTTATTTCGCGCCCGACCTGCAGGTGATCCAGTTTCCGGCGTGGGACTGCCTGCCGTACGACCGCGCCTCGCCGACGCTGCGGATCATGGCGGATCGCATCGCTGCGCTGCACGCGTTGCAGGCCAAGCGCAAAGGCCCGCAGCTGTTCCTCACCACCGCGAACGCCGCCAGCCAGCGCGTCGTGACGCCGTTCCGCATCCGGCAGCTGGTGGCGACGCTGGCGCCCGGCGAGCGGATCGGCCGCGACGATCTCGCCGCGCTGCTCACCGCCAACGGTTACGTCCGCACCGACACGGTTCACGACCAGGGCGAATATGCGGTGCGCGGCGGCATCGTCGACCTGTTCCCCAGTGGCGAGGAACAGGCGTTGCGCCTCGACTTCTTCGGAGACGAGATCGAGAGCGTCCGGAGCTTCGACCCGGCCGACCAGCGTACCACCGGCCGGCTGGAGGGGTTCACCTTGCTGCCGGCGTCCGAGGCGCTGCTCGACGAGGATTCGATCAAGCGCTTCCGCAGCGGCTATCGCGAGCGCTTCGGCGCCACGGCTACGGGCGACCCGCTGTACCAGGCGGTGAGCGAAGGCCGGCGGCTCGCAGGGATGGAGCATTGGCTGCCGCTGTTCGAGGAACGGCTGGCGACGCTGTGGGACCATCTCTCTCCGGATGACGTCGTGCTCCGCGATGCGGGCGTCACCGCCGCGACCGAGCAGCGGCTGGAAGCGATCGCCGATTATTACGAGAACAGGAAGCGGGCGGAGGCCGCGCAGCCGGGCAGCTATCGCCCGCTTCCCGCCAAGGCGCTGTACCTCGATGGCGAGGAGTGGAGCGCTGCCCTCGGCACCGCGCGCGCGCACCTCACCACCGCCTTTCATGAGCCGGAAAGCGCGAGCGTGGTCGATTTCGGCATCGACGGCCCGCGCGACTTCGCACCGGAGCGCGCCAATCAGGCCAACGTCTATGAGGCGGTTGCCGATCATATTGAGGGCTTGCGCAAGCAGGGGCGCAAGCCGGTGCTGGCGAGCTATTCGGCGGGCGCGCGCGAGCGGCTCGGCAACCTCCTCAAGGACCACGGGCTGAAGGGGGCCAAGGCGGCCGACACCTGGCAGGAAGCGCTGGGCATCGCCGACACGACCAAGTCGTTCGGCGTCGCACTGGTGGTGCTGCCGCTAGACCACGGCTTCACCGCACCGGACGTCGCGGTGCTGACCGAGCAGGACATGCTCGGCGACCGGCTGGTGCGGCGGGCCAAGCGCAAGAAATCAGCCGATGCGTTCCTGGCCGAGCTGGCGACGCTCTCGCCCGGCGACCTCGTCGTGCATGCCGACCACGGCATCGGCCGCTACGAGGGGCTGACCTCGATCCCCGTCGCCAAGGCGCCGCACGACTGCGTGGCGCTGACCTATGCGGGCGGCGACAAGCTGTTCGTGCCGGTGGAGAATCTGGAGGTCCTCTCCCGCTACGGTTCCGGCGAGGACGGCGCGGCGCTTGACCGGCTCGGCGGCGAGGCGTGGCAGCGGCGCAAGAGCCGGATGAAGGAGCGCATCCGCGAGATCGCGGGCGAACTGATCGCCACCGCCGCCGAGCGCGCGCTGCACGCGGGCGACGTGATGGAGCCGGACGCGAGCGGCTATCCCAGCTTCGTCGATCGTTTTCCCTATCAGGAGACGGACGATCAGGACCGCGCGATCGGCGACGTCATCGGCGATCTATCGGCCGGCAAGCCGATGGACCGGCTGGTGGTCGGCGACGTCGGCTTCGGCAAGACGGAGGTCGCGCTGCGCGCCGCGTTCGTGGCGGCGATGGCGGGCAAGCAGGTGGCGGTGGTCTGTCCGACGACCTTGCTCGCGCGGCAGCATTTCAACAACTTCTCCGCGCGGTTCGAGGGCTTCCCGATGAAGATTGGGCGGCTGTCGCGGCTCGTCACCGCGGCGGAGGCGAAGGCGACGCGCGAGGGGCTCGCCGCCGGCACGATCGACGTGGTGATCGGCACCCACGCGCTGCTCGCCAAGAACGTCGATTTCAAGCGGCTCGGGCTGGTGGTGGTCGACGAGGAACAGCGCTTCGGCGTCACCCACAAGGAGCGATTGAAGGCGCTGCGGGCGGACGTCCACATGCTGACCCTCACCGCGACGCCGATCCCGCGCACGCTGCAGATGGCGATGAGCGGGATTCGCGAGCTGTCGGTGATCCAGACGCCGCCGGTCGATCGCCTGGCCGTGCGCACCTATGTGATGCCGTGGGACCCGGTGGTGCTGCGCGAGGCGTTGCTGCGGGAGCATTATCGCGGCGGCCAGAGTTTCGTCGTCACCCCGCGCGTCGCCGACCTGCCTGACATCGAGGAGTTCCTGCGCAAGGAGGTGCCCGAAGTCCGCTACGTCGTCGCGCACGGGCAGATGAGCCCGACGGAGGTGGAGGAGCGGATGAGCGCCTTTTACGACCGGAAGTTCGAGGTGCTGGTCTCCACCACGATCATCGAGAGCGGCATCGACATCGCGTCCGCGAACACCATGATCGTCAACCGCGCCGACCGCTTCGGCCTTGCCCAGCTGTACCAGTTGCGCGGGCGGGTCGGCCGCTCGAAGACGCGGGCCTACGCTTACATGGTGACGCCGCCCGAGCGGCAGATGACGGAGGCGGCGGACAAGCGGCTGAAGGTCCTCAGCGACCTCGACAGCCTCGGGGCCGGCTTCCAGCTCGCCAGCCACGACCTCGACATTCGAGGCGCCGGCAACCTGTTGGGCGACGAACAGTCCGGGCACATCAAGGAAGTGGGGTACGAACTCTACCAGTCGATGCTGGAAGAGGCGATCATGGACGCCAAGGCGGGCGGCCTCGCCAAGCGCCCGCGCGACTTCTCACCCCAGATCAACGTCGATGCGCCGATCCTCATTCCGGAGGAATATGTGCCCGATCTCGACCTCAGGATGGGCCTCTATCGCCGCCTCAACGAACTGGACGAAGCGCAGGAGATCGAAGCCTTCGCCGCCGAGATGATCGACCGCTTCGGCCCGCTGCCGGACGCGACCGACAACCTCATCCGCGTCATCGAAATCAAGCTCAACGCCAAGAAGGCGTGCGTCGCGAAAATCGACGTCGGTCCCAAGGGCGCGTTGGTGTCGTTCCACGACGACCGGCCGCCCAACGTCGAGGGGCTGCTCGCCTATGTCGACCGACTCGGCGGCGTGGCGAAGTTGAGGCCCGACAGCAAACTCGCCCTCACCCGCGCCTGGGCCGACCCCAAGGCTCGGCTCCATGGCGCGCTGCAGCTGTCGAAGGGGCTGGCGAAGGCGGCGGGCTGAGCTCGCCTCTTCTTCCCTCCTGGCGAACGGGAGGAGAGGGTCAGCCCTGCGCCTCTGCCAGCGCGAGCAGCGCCGCCTCGTCGAGCGGCTCGGCGTATAAATAGCCCTGATACACCGCGCAGCCGGCGGCGGCGAGGAGGACGCGCTGCTCCTCCGTTTCCACCCCTTCGGCGATCACCGCGATGCCGAGCGAGCGCGCCATGTCGATCGCGCCGCGCACCACCACCCGGTCGCGGTCGCTGCCGACGATGTCCTGCGCCAGCGCCTTGTCGATCTTGAGATAATCGACCGGCAACGCCTTGAGGTAGGCGAGGCTGGAATAGCCGGTGCCGAAATCGTCGATCGCCACCCGGCAGCCCGCGCCGCGCAGCTCGGCCAGCAGCGTCGCCGCCGCATCCAGATTGGCCATCAGCCCCGTCTCGGTGACCTCCAGCGTCAGCCGTCCGCGCGGAAAGCCGCTGGCATCGACATACGCCAGGAACGCCTCGGCGAAATTGGGCCGCGCGAGATCGGCGGCGGTGAGATTGAGCGACAGGCGCAGCGACGACAAGGCGGCCGGCCAGGCCGACGCGCATTCGAGCACCTCGCGCTGGATGTGATCGGAGAGCGCCAGGCTCAGCCCCGCCCGCTCGGCAGCGGCGAGGAGCGTCTGCGCTCCCAGCCAGCCGAGGCGAGGGTGATCCCATCGGGCGAGCGCTTCCACGCCGACCAGCGTGTTCGTGTCGATCGTCGCCTGCGGCTGGAAGCGGACGCGGACCTCGCCGCGCGACAGCGCGCCGTGGATGTCGACCGCCAGTGCCTCCATCCCCTCCCCGTCGTCGGCTGAAGCGGGGGCCAGCGCGGCCATGTCCGACGGAGGCTCGCTCGCGGCGCGGGCGATCAGCGCGGCAGGCGTATCGCCCGGTCGCGCGCCCGCGATGCCGATCCGCGTGCCCACCGCCGCCTGCGCGTCGCCGACGCGCAACGGGCTGGCAAGCGCTTCCTCGATGCGGGCGGCGAGCAGGATCGCCCGCTCCACCGGCCCAGCGACGGCGGCGATGATGCCGGCGCCGGGGACCCGCGCGACCAGACCGTCCTCATCGGCAAGGGCGCTGACCTGCGCCGCGATGCGCCGTTCCGCCGCATCGGCGAGCTTGGTGCTCATGCTGCGCCCGTGCGCGATGTTGACCAGATCGAAGCGGAGCAGTGCGATGTGGATCACCGTCAGCGACCCGCCCGAGGCCAGTTGCGCGGCGATCCAGCGGGCGGCGCTGCGCGACCCGGAACTGCGCGCGCCGCGACGATCGCGGGTAGGCCGGGCAAGGCTGCGCTCGGCAAAGCGGAGCGCCTGGACGAATCCCTCACCCGCGTCTCCTATCGCCGCGACCTGCGTCGCCCCGGCTTCGTAGAAGAGGTCCAGCGTTGCTGGGGCGGGATCGCGGGCGAGGACGAGCAGCACGGGCGCCCGACTGGTGGCGATGATCGCCTCCGCCGCAGCACCGCTATCGGCGTCCACCACGGCAATCGCCGCGTCCGCGCCGAAGCCGGCCCGGACCTCGCCTGCGGTCCACCCCGCCTCCTGCGCCAGCGCGGTCAGCGCCGCGCCCCGGGCGGGCGACCAAATCTGAATCACCATCTCCGCGTCCGCCATGAACGGGCCTTAGCGTCGCCTCTCGCGCGCGCCAATGCGCGAACGGGCTTGTGGTTACCCCCCGCGCGCCCTAGCTCATGGGTGATGGCAAGCGCCCCCGCCCTTCCCGACCGGCCGCCGCTGGTCGACGCGCATGGCCGGGCCATCCGCTACCTGCGGATCTCCGTCACGGATCGCTGCGACCTGCGCTGCCGCTATTGCATGGCCGAGCAGATGACGTTCCTGCCGCGCAGCGCGCTGCTGGCGCTGGAGGAGATCGCGGTCATCGCCGAGCGCTTCATCGCGCGCGGCGTCACGAAGATCCGTCTGTCGGGCGGCGAGCCGCTCGTGCGCCGCGACGTCGGCGAGCTGGTGCAGCGCCTCGGCGGGCACGTGGGTGCGGGCCTCGACGAGCTGACGCTGACCACCAACGGCACGCGGCTCGCGGAGCACGCGGAGGGTCTGGTCGCGGCGGGCGTCCGCCGCGTCAACGTCAGCCTCGACAGCCTCGATGCCGCAACGTTCCGGTTCATCACGCGCCACGGCGACGTCGACCAGGTGATCGGCGGCATCCTCGCCGCGCGCGACGCGGGCCTTCGGGTGAAGATTAACACGGTCGCGCTCGCCGGGCTCAACGAAGACCACATCGGCGCGATGCTCGCCTGGTGCGTCGCCGAGGGGCTTGACCTCTCGCTGATCGAAACCATGCCGCTCGGCGCGATCGACGAGGACCGGGTGGATCGCTTCGTGCCGCTGACCCGCGTGTTCGAACGGCTGAGCGGCGAGTTCGCCCTGACCCGCGACGGGCACCGCACCGGCGGCCCCGCCCGCTACTGGCGGG
>Ga0210040_10000881_pt1 | contig 47959 bp, 49 predicted proteins | sample CryGeyCG12114_NA_FD_185462 | JGI IMG/M metagenome (GOLD analysis project Ga0210040, IMG submission 185462) | Groundwater microbial communities from aquifer - Crystal Geyser CG19_WC_8/21/14_NA (SPAdes) (version 2) | ecosystem: Environmental > Aquatic > Deep subsurface > Groundwater | place: USA...
GTGCAGAAGGGAGCTGGGAAGGCCTTGGGTTCGGTAATCGCCGAAGGCGATTTCCGGCGGGCCTTTCCAGATTCCTTCAAACGAGGGGTTGTGCGAAGCAAAAGTCTCTTCAGCGTCCCCCCACGAGGATTGTCGAGCTTGAAAATGGTTCGCATGCACAAATCACAATAATATCTTAGACAGGGTTAAATAAATAATTTATTGCACAACTCATAGAAACAATACAATCAATACATGGATGGATATTTTGTTTAGCACAGTCTTAGTTCCGTCGTAGAAATTACAGGATCAGTTTATTATCACTTTTGCACGCACCTTGGCTTTTTACCGTCAGATCTAAACAGACAGAAGCAAAAACTTGCATTCAATTAATAAGTTAAGGATTCAATTAGTGTTTTAATGGAATGTACATCTTTTTCATCAAGATGTGTCTCTCTCCCTAACTCAATCACTAACTTTTAATGGCAAATTAGAATGACGATAAAGATTTTAAAATGCCCTTACCCGGATTATCTTTCTGAGCACACTCAAACAGACATGAGTTTGCATAAGTTTTCCCATCAGATCCACACATAGGGATATAGTTCCTAGGGCAAGCGCAGATTCGTCTGGTTGTACGCTTCAAACCCTCCTAAATAATCAGAATAAATTGATTTAAAACAGAAAATGCATACTAGCTCAACGAATTATGCAATAGTTATGAAATATTTACCTCTTCCTCACAGGGACCTGCATAGCTAAGTTTCAGTGCTGAAGTAAATAAATAAAGTAAAGTTATTTTTAGTTTTTTGTAGAAATGGTCTGCTAAAGTTTGAAATGATATTTTTCCTTACATGGGTTATCTTTTTGAGCAAGCGATAGGTAACAAGGATTCGAATATGTTTTTCCATCAGAACCACACTGAGGGTCATATTGTGCGGTGCAAAAAGTAGTTCCAGAAGCCTATTTATTTAGAAAACGTTAAATCCCTTGAGTTCGTTAATTTTAATGTAGCAGAAAAAATTTAGAACGTTCAAATTGAGTTATAGATTCGATTTAAATGAAATATGGAATTTGATTTAGTTTTTTGAATAAAATCACCTGAACTAGATATGCAAGCACACCACATGTAAGAAGTGCGATCAAATTTTTCATTTTGTCAATATTGAGTGAGAAGCAAATTATGTTTGGGATAATACTGTTTACTGGATATTACTGCTTGAATGAATTTTTAATGTTTATCAATAGGTTTTTTATAGTTATTCAGTTTTATAGCATGTACACCAAGTAAACTGAAGTTTTTGCATTGCGGTCCTCCTGTATTTATACTCTTCTCCATCAATAATATATCGCGTACGTGAGTCCACAGCACTGTTCATAAAGTTATTGTCACTATTCTCATTACAAAGACAGATAAGATACGGATGGAAATGTAATTGGGAACAACACTGATATAGGATGTAGTACTTTGCTTATGTAAGTTAAATTACCAGAAACAGCAGATGCACTTTGTGACGTAACTGCCATGATTATTTACGATTTTATATTAAAATACGTGGCTGAAAATCGAATTTTATGCATACGCAAAAGCAGGTCCTAGTAATTCTAGGATTTTTGATTAAACATAACTCCATCAATCAAAAATTTAATGAATAACTATTAGTATCTTTTTGGAATGAAAATTATCTAAATTAATTTTCAACGACCACAAATGTAACTAAATGCTGGGCAATAAAAACTTAACTGTGGGGAACAGGGGGCTGTCCCGACTGTTCATAGGTTTATTAATGTTATATAGTAATCTACTTCTATGGGTTCAGCTTGCTGTCCTATTCTGTAATCTATGGTGTCAAAGAATTAACATAAAACCACTTTAGAAGTACATAGTAACTGAAGGCTATATACACAAACCTGAAAACAAAGAAACTTGCCTGATAATGCTTTATCGCAGCAACTGATGTAGCCATTGATGTACAAATAAGAGCGGGCTTGTGCCAAAATCTATGTTTCTGACTGAGTTTTGACAACAACAATAGATGATGTCCATCAAAGATGAGATATGCATTCTGTAAATTCTAAATTCTGTTTCTAATTGATTATAGCAATAAAAGGCTGTTGTCACTGTTGTGTGAGTTCTTCGTGTGTTTGATTGTTGCATTATTTCAAAACTTCTCTGTGCCATTGCATTCTTGGGGAAATAATTTTGTTTTGAATGTTAGTTAGAAGATCGGTCCGATATTTCTTGATGTTAAGATCCCATTAATTGTTATTATTAACATGGTACATGATGGAGGACGTGCATCGCAGACTAATAAGAGGAAATCTTGAAAAGATTATTAGTAGTCTAGCCGAACAAGAATTTGATAGTGTGTGCAAAGAGCTGGTTTCTTTGTGCATTTATCCTCAGGTGTTGATAGATAAAGTTTTGGTAAGTTGCCGGTTTTTGCGATCGTTAATTTTTATTGTATTTACGAAATGAGTTAGAATTAAGCTTAGTCTTTACTTTTTGCAGAATCACGGGAATGATTATAGAGAAAAGATTGTGCAGTTATTCGTCCACATTGAAACCAGGGGACCAGCAGCTTTCAATGGATTGTTAACTACGTTTAAAAAGCTGAAGAAACAGGAAATTGTTCGGCTTCTAGAGGATGAAAACTCGATCGAAAATAATTGCGATGAGACGGATTCATCTGTCGCGTAAGTCAAGTCGAAATGGTCGATTAAGTCTGTTGATTAGCTGACAATGTAAGTTTAGTTACTTAAAAATTGGTTATTTTGTCTTTTTATCCGATAGATTCAAGAAGAATGATAATATTAAACGACCATCCATATTGACCACCAGAGAAATTAATTTGGATCAAAGCTGCCCAGTCTCTAACAAAGATGTGGAAATTATCAATTGTGATTCTAACCTGAACTTGGTTCCGGCTGTCCTACAGAATCGTGCTCTGGAGATTTATGTGAAGAAAGCAGTTAAATATAACAATGGAAAACGCGATGGGGTAAATGCAGCTCTTGGATCTATTCGTTCGTTATTTGCAAGTGTATCTGCTATTGATTGTCAATTTCGTGGTTTCAGTGTTATCAAATGAAATCGAAACCTCGGGGACTAGCTTTGGTGATCAATAACATACATTTCGAAGGTGACATTGAGATGAAACGTGTCGGAGGAGAAAATGATTCTGAAAATCTCAGGAACTTATTTGAACAGTTAGGATATGACGTTATGTTATTTACGGACGTTAAAAGACAGGTATGGTGACGTTGTAAACATTGTAGATTGTAATATTGGTTTTGGGATTTTGGATCTTCTAAATCGCTTTAAATCGATTTAGTCTTGTGATTTTAATTGTTGTCTTTTTTTCAGGAGTTTTTAAAGAAAGATAGTGGGATTCTTGCACAGTTCCAGAAAAGGCTTTGTGAGACAAATGTTGACTCCTGTGTAGTGTCCATCAACAGTCATGGGACAGACCGTCATTATGTTCGAATGAGTGACCCGGCTGACAGGAACGGAGATTTCCCTCACGTAGAGCTGTGGAGCGAGGTTTTTGTGCGCTTCAACAACAGAAACTTTGCTGATTTTGCCGGCAAGCCAAAAATATTCCTAATCAACATTTGTAGAGGACCTAATATAAATCGCACTGTGAGATCTGCTCGAATCAGGAGCAGAGTACAAACTGACGGTAATATGGGGGATTACAATGAGCCTGATTTAGGATCCTCGGAGTATTCTGACTTCATGTGCCTATACTCCACTGTTCCTGACCATGTGTCGATTCGAGATTTAGATGATGGAACATGGTTTGTCACGGTATTTTGTGAAGTTGTGCAGAAATATGCTCATGATCACAATTTTTACGAGCTAAAAAGCAAGGTAAGAAGAAACTGATTTTTTTGCATATTAAAGTCAGCAATTGGCAATATTGTACGGTTTCAGAATGAAAATATTTTTGCTACTCTGGGCTAGATTGGGGAACTGATGGAACTTCAAGTTGACGATAAAAACAGAAGGCAATCTTGTCATTATGAAGAAACTGCGAAATGCAAATCCTTGTACTTCAATCCAGGACTTTAATTTAATTGGGTGATGATCAGTTTTTTTTTCAATGCAACACATCTTATGTACCTTTACACAGTTTCTGTAGTATACAATGCAACAATCCAATTTCTAGTGGCCGATATATCAATACTCGATTAACTACCAGTTTTAATGTTAGCTTCTGAAACTTTTATTTTATTGAAACAGTAATGTAAATACATATTATAACTATAGGATATAGCTTGTCGAATTCGTAGCGCTTTTAGCATGGACCGAATTTAAAAATCTTCAAATCTGTAAGCGAAATGTTTTAGGATTAGTTGTTTTTCTTAAGAAGAAGTTAGTAGAGACGGGTCAATTCACTTTATGTACCTTTCATTTTGCATTTAGCCTTTTCAAAGGAACACATATTAGGATATGTTGCGCCATTTGTAGCACAAATCGGTCTTCTTACATCTTCACATCCCCATTCGCACGTAGCTATCAATATTTGGGAGTTATTAGGGTCCTATATAGTTAATAAGGAAAGATTTTAACCATTTTTTCCATGTTTAAGTTGACGATTAAATACATTTCTACTTACGCATGGACCCTTATTAACTACGTCTAGCCCTATGAGATTACAACTTACTATTAGTTTTTCATTATTATTGTTACTTATAGTTTATTTAGTATACATTATTAATTTCGTACTTTTTTAGTCTCAAAGAGACGAATAAACTAATTACATAATTTGCAACTTACTTGGATTATAGCACTGAGCTTTTAAAAACTCGCAGTCATTCCGATATGTCTTTCCATTGGATGCGCAGATCGGGTCCTCGTCTATCGGGCAAATTTTTCTCATGCAAGGTGAAGTACTAGTGGTCTCAGCGGGCATCTAAAATTCATTAACAAATTCGTTAACTAACTGATCACTGAAATATTTATAAACGTAAGAAAAATAGTTACAGTTCCTGCAGTAGTCCCATTTGCAATTTCAGTACTAGGTATCGTGGATGCAGAGACAACATTTTCTGGTTTTTCTGTCCCTTGAGAGTGGTCACTGATTGCTTGCTATTTAAAGAACCACAACTTTCAGTTACCATTCAATTCCGTCTAATAATTAGCACGTACTATAAGTAAAAGTAGTATTGAATGTAAACACCTTTAGTAGTATAAAAACTTACACAAGGTCCTAAATTCACGATTGCTAGTGCTGAAAAAATAATCATTTTTTGTTACACTAAAAGTAAGAATATTTTCACTTAAAATGAAGATTCTGCACGTACATGGATTCTTGCATTGAGCCTGAGAGTACTTGCACCCATTTTCATAGGTAACTCCATCTGAGGCACACAACGCGTTTTTTGCTGTTCCACAGATAAACTCGAAACATTGAGTTTCTCTCATATTTAGTGAAGAGGATTTCTAAAATTTGGAAAAAATGTTTCCTTATCTGTAGGCAATGCTTCTTACATTAATTTACACTTAACTACATTGACTAACTAACAAAGCTACATCAGAATGCAGTTTTACTTGCGCTCCAAAAACAATATTTTTCTTACCACATTCGTGACCACGCTGACAAGAATGTACGTCACAATCGTACACATTTCTAACGAGAATATATTTTTCCTATGCTTGTAGTCCATGATAGAACGTTGAGATATTTCGAAAACGGACAACTTTAATTTCGTATGTTACTATACACTCAGATTACTACTGTGCTCAAACTATAACTGATCCCAATCGTATTTATATGCCCTTGAACCTGGGTTTGATTAATCTAGGTTACCTTTATTTTCATTTGGGTCCCAAAAGTGAGACTGATTCGAACTCCATTCTTTACATAAAACAACAAAATCTAAATAAATAATACACTCCCGACGAATTGATTTACAGGGAAAACAAATACAACAATTGCTAGTAATGTAGCAGTCGTGCTACCATTTTACTTTTGAGCCAACAAACAAAACAGTATCCTACATTACTACGAACAAAGGAATCCCAACTTTTGTTGTTTGTCTTTGTTTTCTATGACTCTCACAGTTTCTTACAAAACAAAAGGAATTCGTGCTATATGACTACAACTACTTAACTAACTGATCTCTAAAAGTACATTTTGGCCTGTTTACTTTTGGTGTCAAATTTTTTTGTATGTGGTCTAAAGTGCTGTGTCGCTGTGTGTGGTGTTTTAAAAATGCCACTAACTCCGATGAATACAACATGTAGGATTAGGATACACAAATTTCATTAATAATTTATTAATGTATAACAAACAATAATGAAACAAAGTTTGAATATATTAACAACAAAAATTAAATTTCACATTGTGTAAACGAGGAAATGGCATCATTTATGTCGATGTCTCGAAGATTAAAATGACCCGGTGTACCGGGAGCCATGTAATGACATGGAGGTCGACAATTTCTTCGAACACACACTTTAATGCATCGATGATGGGTGGTTAGTGACGAGGCTCGGTTGTTGAAAAAGGAGGGAAGATTGTAGCACCTAGCCCCAACTTCTTCGTGATACCTCTCGCCTAAACACAATTCACATTGCTATTTGTAAATCAAATGCTTGTAATTATGCAAATGCGAATTCGAAATGCTGAAAGTATTACCGTGATGATTTTCGTGTTCAAACAAAGTGAGATGGGGTCGTCCTAAAACTTCATCGTAATAAGAGTAATATCGTCTTCTAGATTCCACACGGGTGAAAAATATGGCACTAAAACATAAAAGTAGTGCACTGGATAGAATAACTTTATTCATGACGGTGGAATGTAACTTTAGTGAGCTGACTTGAATTGAATGTTGATTGTCTATTATGGATACAAATTTGATGCACGGCTGATTGATCCATCGAATTCAACTGAATGAATGTAAAAATGGAATAACCTGTGTTATTTAAACTGAATAACATGAGAGAATATACAAAGACATTTTTTGTAACATCTTGTAAAGTAATGGTTATGTCACACTATCAGGATTCACAACTTTTACACACTTTTAGTTTTACAAAGCTTCCGATTGCTGTAGTATGCTACGTTCTATGAATGCAAACTGGTTTTTGGAGCAATCATCGTGATTGAACAGCATCTCATGCTCTCATAAATACTGTTTGACAAGCACCAAAAACGTGCGATATGTAATGTGAGACTTTCATTTTGAAGCGAAAGTTATCCAATATAAAGTGTGTATGCATTTTTTCTGTGCTAAAAAATGATGTGTTGTCCACTCATTAACTTTCGTACGTAATAATAAAGCTTTAATGAGACTTTATAATAATGATACAATAATTAAGTCTGTAGATTCTCTCTCTTAATGTAAAGCATTGGAAGCCAATATTTTTTCCCAAATTAGCCTTCATTTTTTGGAAACCAGGAAGGGGGACATTCGTTATGCATCAGTATTTTAACCTTCTTTTTGCTCACCTCTGCGTCACATTTGAAATTCATATGGTTAGCACATAAATACACTGGGAATGTAATTTAAAAATGTATTTTCAATAGTTACCTAAAGGAGTTTGCTGTGCATAGTGGTTGAAACATGCTAAGTAACATCGGTTTCTAAATGTAACCAGATTTGATGCACAAAGCGGAACATACATGTCGGGGCATCTGCATTCCTTGTGCAAAGTTTTTTCCCAACGTTCAATAAATAAATCGTCGTCTTTTTGCCATGCTTTACAGACGTTTCTCAACTGAAAAAATATCCAGTATAGACACATACAATAAACGCAAAAAATTATATATAGTACTTCCTAGCGCTAGCAAATTTTGTAAATTTGTATGCAGTATGCAATCATTAGAAACTATTGTACAATGCATCAAATTATAGTTTGGAGGATCAGGACTAAAACTGACATCTAAACTAGGTTTGCAATAAAAAATATATTAGATTTGGGAAAACTTACCGTCCGTGGATGACCGGTAGGGCTACCAGTAGTAATGACTAACACCATGGTCACTAGCAAACATACCGTTACGGGTATCGAACAATGAAATTGGGGAGACATTTTCAGTTTAACAAAATTATTGGTAAAATCAGAATTAGGGTTTTACAATCGATAAGTGATCGGAAATAAGGTGGCACACTGAAGTCACTGTGATTATTGACTCTGATACAGTTTCCACTTTCAATTTTCGTAGGTTTATATATGTTTTCATTTACCCTGCAAACGCAAACGTGAACATCGACCGATATGATTGATAAACTGAACATGTGTTAGCGAGAGGTTTTCCAACTACGATAGTGAAATTTTGTGTTATTGTGACGTAATATCCAAATGTACAGATTGACGGATGATTACTTATCTTCGTGATTAAGGTCATTACACAATAGACAATAATATATGAATGCATCGAGCGCACCGTGCACCGGACTCTAACTATTTACTATGTTTGATGCATTTAACATGTAACATACACTCGCTTGTTTAATTTTTTAATTCATATTTAGGATTATGCATACTGCTAATTTTTTGGGAAAACAAACTTTGTCAGGAAAAATTTTACCTTGAAGTTATCAGTTTACTGTTTACTATTATGAATACTCCGCCAATTATTACGACTGCCTAACTAACCTAGATAAACGTTAGACAATATTAGGTGCACTGTAGTAAATGCAGCTCTTATTTGGATAAACGGTAGGAGATGATAGCTACGAAATGAGTTGAAAAAAGAAATTTAATCACCCAAATATTATAATATAAACCCGCATTCTTGGAATATTTCATCTCATTCTCTATACTTCTAGGATATGCTACGAGCGTTCTGGTTTCTCTTACCGTGACTCGCTCACAGCAAAGCAGCAAAAATGGAAGTAAAACAAAATTTCTTAATCACAGACAGCAGCTTATATTTATAGGTTTTTACGGATATTGATTACTGACTTAACTAGACAAGGTGGTAGATGCATTGTCGTATACATAATTTCATACCATGGCCTACGTATTCTACTATTAGTCTTCCCTATTCTTGTGGGCAAGAAAGGCACAGCCTTACATTATGATATGCTGGCTTAAGCAGTGGGGAACAAATTTTTTTTGTCAATACTGATATGTTACTTGTTAAGCTGTACCAAAATAGTAACATAATAAAATCGGTGGAGTAAGCGATTTGTTTAAAAGTATAATGATAATAATGAACGAATTGTTGATTACAAGGAATCCAGGAAGCCCACAACGCAGCTCTGATATAACCAACAAATTATGAATGGCGTGGTTTCATCCTTGCTTTATCTCAAGTAATGTCAGACCTGTGATTATTAAAGGGTTAAACCGGACCACTGCACTCCATTCCAATTAATTGAACCGTCATCAAAAGAGTATCTGCACATGCTATTTTTGAGTGCCAAACATAGATTAGCACCTGGTGTGGTCAAGCAGGAATGTTTTGATGACGGCATATTGAGGAACCCCATTCATTTTTGAGAATTTTATGGCCCCATTGAAATGTAGTCATCACATTTCATCACATACGTCATAGATTGCAAACGTCATAGTTGTCTTACAACAACTCAATGGTATGTTTTCGTTACTAAAATTAGAATTGAAACATTAAAACGGTCACTATGGTGCGTCATGAGAACAAAGTAAAGCCTGCTACAACAATACTATCCAGACCACGCACGCACGCACGCATACTATTTTAAACTGAGTGACAAGAAAAGTAATTTAAGAGAATGAGGCTGCACAGTTATAATTACGCGATCCTGCTGATTCTTTTTGCTTGCATCTATACTCTAAACTGCGATAAAGATGTAAGAGAAATTCCACGGAGGCATGTTAAAGGCTATCGAGCTATTCCTTGGTGCGTAAACGGAGTAGATGAACCTGAATTCCGTCGATTCCCGCTCACTGAATTTCAACCATTTCTCTCGCGTGATTTTGGTCATGTTTTCACTAATGTAGGTGAATAGATCAGCCTACCACACAGATAATACACATCAAAAACTAGGCTAAATATTTTTGATCCTGGAATCTCTAAAAACTACTTACAGGGTTACCAGTATCATATTGGTTTGAATCAAGTGAAAGTAAAAGATAGGGCGGACATTGGTTCAGCAGGAGCTCTGTACAATGTAGCACATTTCAATTTGAAGGCGTCGGTGAGACGTTCACATGAGCATAGTAAGCAGTTGGTTTATTTGTTTTATATAGCAGTTACATACATAAAGATAATTATTGTTGGTAATTAGAAATTTAAACGTGATGCTGCCCCCCAAATTGTTTTCCAGGTGTACACACTCTTTATGATCCAGCTCCTTTAGAAGGTCTCATTGTACAAGTAGACTACGCTCCATTTGGAGTTGGACTCCCAACCGCTACATTTGTAGAGGAAGAAGACTTGTTATGTTTCGATTGCGAGTTTCCCTTGGGTCGTCCTGTAGCATGCAAGAAGAAGACATGGCTGAATACTGTGGTTCAAACACAATTGCTAAATTCCCATTACATAGCTTTGCTTGCAATCTAGAAATTACGTGATCAGTATTAATGACTAGCAAGTGGTCTGGTTCATAATCACAAGCTAACTATGCAACGAATAACTAAATATATTTCCACAGTAGCATCCTACAATAATGGTTTACCATCATTTAATGGAAACCAGCCAAGTGGGAAAAGATCGGGACGCTGAATATTTCAAATATCAGCGTCTTCACAAAATATGCATGGATCCAAATGATACAGCGATTGCAGAGCTGGAGATTTCATGTTTCCACCATGAGGACTGTAGCATAGGACTTCAGTGTGCTCCAAAACCATCTCAATTTTTTTGCTATTCTTTCAAGTTCAAAAAATTCACAGAGGTTCCCTGTGAAGTAGATACAGATTGTTTGTCAGATGAAGGTATAGTGCTTGGTGTAACACAAAAACATGACATCTTTTAAAAATTCTCTATTAATTGGTTAACTGCTAACTAACATACTAACTACAGACCCTCCTCAATTTTGTGAGCAAGTACCAGTTGATGGGGTAGTTAGTTTGGGTGACCCATATAGACCGAAGCACTTCTTGGGGAAGTCAGATGAGATTCATGGGAATTTAATGTGGCATACTCCGCCCTGTCATATGACTAGAGCAGTGAAATTCATGTAAGCTGGAATAAATTTGGCTTGTATTTCAAACCGACAAATAAATAGAAACTTTGGCACTGTGCAGAATTCTAGCCGTCCATAGTTTTCATGAAGGGATCTACAACTCGTTTGAAAGTCAGGTTTACGAGTTACCGAAACCCCCTGTGAATTTTGATGTAAATCATTACATTCCTTCTCCAATTTTCAATGGATTCAGACATCTTTGTGACAAAGACAGTAGTCAGATTGGATATACATTCGTCACAAATGAAACGGTTAGTAAGTGTCGTAACGGTATAGTTGTAATGGATTTAATGGAATTCGTTTTTTTGTTTTCAGGCATTTTTTAGAACATTTGTCTATTTTATCATAGGGTGTGGTCGACTTCGATTACAGCCTGACGTATAATGAGTGTCTCATGAAAAGATCAAGCTTAGACTCCCCCCTTTGTCATAACGCACCTCAATACATTGAGCCCCGTGACTTTAACCCGCCTGGTAGATGTTTACCCAAGGATGATGAATATAAAATTCTCACCAAGACCAAATGTGAAGGGCAATGTCGAGGAATCATTACTACCACTACTACTACCACGAGTCCAGAACTGGAGAAACTACTCATCAAACGTACTTTTCATGGCGGCATAAACTTTGTTACCAACTTTTGTATCATGCCCATTTGTGTGGTTATAGCCAGGTTTTATAAGGAGACGTTTAACATGAAAACTGTGAAAGGTGCCAAACCATGGTACTGGGTGAGCATTTAGTATATATGGCAGTTATATTAGAAATGCTTATGCGACTAAGGTTTCTAATTCTAAACAGAATTTTATCTAATTAATAGATACACATGATTGGTTCTGGAGGATCCAGCGTACTAATGTACTTTGGATACTTTAACAAAAATCTAGAGAATGACTCCTCCGCCCATGTTGCTTACGGGAATACATATATTGTAGCTTTGGCAGTGTCTTATGTCAGCTCCTGGCTCAGGCACAAGAATCCTAGGATAACCAGCATAGCTGAAATGATACATGGAGCATCTGGATACATGTGTTTCATTTTGGCTTGTAAGAATTTGAATAGTATGGTGATGTTATTTTAATGGAGATCAATTCAATACTTTTACTGATTTCCAGTGTTTTGCATGCATACGGCTCCAGGACTAAGCCCTTACACAATACTTTTTGTTTATTGCTCTTGTGGCACGCTGGCAATATTTTATGTGGGGATGACTGTACGTATGAAAATATGAAAAAAATAAGATTATGAACAAGGAGTATAGGATGATTCATGTATGTATTCTTATATTTCACACAGTGCCACATTTGCATACTGGATAATAAATTTGGTAAGAAGGGGAAAATGTGATTATATATTAGTATTGCGTGAGATTTTGAATAGCTTTTCATTTAACTACATTTTTACAGGCATGAGACCCAGGCGTAGACATTTCCCCACAGTAGAGTCAAAATTTGATGATCTTCCAGTACCGGTATGCATACTAAAGTTATGTGCTACGTTAGGTTGCAATTCAAAACTAAATGCCTAATTCATAGTATCCATTTTTTGCAGGGAATCTTTGCGAGAAAACTAGCACTGAGCATCTTAGTTGCCATAATATTACCGTTGACAGTCGCTACTTTATTCTACTAAATAAGTGATATAATTAAGCGGGCACTAACTAGTTTAGTTTTATCAAATAAAGTGTGAACACACAGTTAAAAGAAGCTAACAAGTACGCATTTTATTAAATCAAAAGTTCAGGATTCAATTCACAGGGATTCAATTTGCTTAAAAACGTAATAGTAAAAAATTCATATAGTTTATCCTTCTCATCTTAAATCAAAGTAAAAAACTTTAAAGCAAATCAACAGGAATATTCAAAGTGAGTACGCTACTACAATTAAAAAAGTGCTTCATAAAATGAATCGACACAAACATAAATGAAACAGGTTTCACCACAATTTAGCTGCATACTTCACAGAGTCAATTACATAATTAGAAAACTCTCCATATAACAAACCTGAGTCTTCAAACTGATCCATTAACTGTTCAGCAATGAAAATTAGGTCATCAGGAGAAAATGCTGTTGCGAACCGTCTAGCCTGCGAATCATAATCCTGTACCACCGAATTGACTGGCAAACTTTGATGTATTCGATTATATAGCTCAGCAGAATGGGTAGAAGCTGCAGCCAAAAGCTGACTTAGTAGCAAATCCTTCTGTAGGATTTCCAAGGGTGATGGAGGTCGCGGTAGTTCAATTTCCTCTTCACTAGTGTCTGAGTCGAAATCTTCAATTCGTACCGGTTCAGACCCTTGAGGTGCCACATTCTCCTCATGTTCACCACTTGTGTTTCTTGAGCTGGAAGATTTAGAGGATGAATCTAACGGGAGCAATGGTTCACAAGCGTGGCCTGTAATGTGTGCTGCATGCAGCGGTATGGTTGGGAGTGGGATTGCAGAATCTAGCTCTAGTACAACTTGTACAGACTCTGCCATTATATTACCTGGGGTAGGTACAGTACAATCTATTGCTAGCGAACTGCAGTCCGGTACTGAAGCAAAGTTTATTGGCGGAGCTGGAGGAACAATTAGTGGACTGGAGGCCGTCGGTACGGTTGGAGTGCTTTTACTATGAGGTGCGTATCCTTTCACGCCTTTGTTTATGACTTTACATTTCTTTTGCTTCGGTTTGAACTTTCTTATAGGAATACCTTTCTTTTTACACCATTCATCAATACGGGAAAGTTGTTGCTCAGTTCGGAATCCTGCATCATGGAGGACTTGTTGAAAGAGGGCAAAACATTCAACTCTGACCATGTAACTTCTGTGTCGTGCTTTGGATCCCTTTTCAAAGCCGAAATTACAGTTCAAGCAAAACTGTTCAATAAATGTAGCTCGTGATGAAGGCCGCATATCATGAAACCAACGGAATTTTTTCCATGTTTTTGATACAGCAAGGATGATATAGCACAACTGCTCTGTAGTTAAAGAGAAAGTATGCTGTCGGAGAAACTGGAACTTACGCAGCAGCAGTTCATAGCGCCATTCAGTACTTTTAGATATTTTACTTTCTTTACTAAAATGGACCTTATTACTCACACTTCCTCTTCTGTTTTTTTTCTTGGTGGCGATAATACAGCCGGCAATAAAACGCATTCTCGAATAAAGTTTAGTACTCAGTCTAAAAGAGTGGTGATAAGTGGTTCCTTCCCCTTTCTTGACCACTGACGATTTATTAGCTCCGTTCATATTACTCAATTGACGCGCAGCTTGAAAGGCATCGCCAGTAAAGATTTCAGTTTTGTAAGTACTGATTAGTTTAACAAGTCCTGTTGGTAGATGCCACTCCTTTTCAAATTTCACTGGACCTTTCTTCCCACTTCCACTTTTGATCTGTTCTTCGGCAATCTGAAAAACTATATGAGCAAGTTTACAAAATTAGCATAAAAATTCCAATATGACAATGGCACACTATTATAACTTATGGAAAATACAGCAATCTATTGTCTCACTTATTTTATCCAGGGAATCGGCATTTTCGACCTCTGTTTTAGGTTCACTTCTCCGTTTTTCAAATCCCATGGAAGCAAGTATCACCCGCACAGGTTTCAGCTCATTTCGCTTCCTCTGTAAACATTAGAACCCACGAATTCAAAAATATTCACCATTTAAAAAAATCAAAGTATGCAAGTAATGTGTGAGTTTTAAGGTCAAGATTTGAAATTAAAATCTTAATTTAAATATTGAATTACCAAAGAAGGCTTGGGTTCAACCCGAAGCTTCATGTTTCCAAAACGTGTCTTTCTGTAACTATATTTAAATATTCCTGCTTTGCTTTCAGTCGTACTTCAAGATCTATAAAAATAACACCACCCCCAACTTATTATTTGTCTCCACTACACATTTCATTATAGATAATCATTCGGATATTCCGAATTCGAACACACACAAAAAACATTAATTTAAATTTTTAAGTGAGATTAACAACAATACTAGCTATTCCACATTCACATACAAAATTAGATTCATATCTCCTTCCTAACTGTCTGAACGTTGTAAAACCTTTTTGTGTTCAAGTTGAGCGTCGTACACCGGGATCATATTATGTAATAATATTTTTGCTACGCTATTTGCGATGCGTATTTTGCGAATCGTGCAAGTACGCTTCTTGTATACTACATTAACTACATATCTACATATCCTATCAAACCATCATCACCACAATATTATTATTTGGTAACACGTCCGCCGTAATGCTTTCCAAAAAATTATTGAAGAATGAAACTTTTTTATATAAAATAAAATTGAATATCCCTGTCGTTGTCTCTATACAAGCATGAGTTTGCTACTTTGACTACATTTATACTTTTCTCTTTACCGTACCGTGAGTGACAGCGGCGGTGCAGTTTTCAGAGTTGACGGTGTCAAATTTCTTTTGCACATATGAAAATTGAAATTTGTTTTTACGTCAAGTTGGGGACAGTCACACACGCCAAACTGCACAAACTTTACTTATCATGCCACGCAATTGTACTTCATACGGAAGATGATCCCAAGTAAATGTTTTGAACATAGTAACCAACGAGTAAAGGGGAGCATGAAGTAGTTAATCACTATTTCCATTTCAAGCGATGTCTTGTTTAGAATTTTGCCTGGGATTTTCTTTGTCATTCTGGTTAATGAAATAAGCATTTTCAGAATTCCCCTGAGAAATAGTAAGTGATCGCAAAAGCTTATTTGAACTTATGCAGCTACAGGACTTCAAACATGTCAATGAAAACACTTGCAATTATGGATTCGGGGATCGGAATTTTAAAACAAAGAAGTTTTGCAAGTAAAATAGATATCACGGTTTTAAATGGTTTACACGAATTTTTTGCTTTTCACTTGCTGTGGTTGTTAATGTAACTTTGCGACGCATATGCTATGGTATGCTATGCACTAACTTACTTTGTCTTCTTATTACTATGTCTTACTAACTAAGCTTTTCAGCGTATAATACAACCCGCTTGTATACCCACGGTCAGCAGAAATAGGGAAATCCATTAACTTTAGTACCTCATGCGAAACAAAACAAATTTCATTGAATTTGAAAATTTTGAAATTCTTAAGCATGCTATAGATAGTTTCAATGTACTACTCCATATTTGAGCAAACTGATCCAAATTTCACTAGTTGTAAGAATGTTTTCCATAATAGACTGAGATGATAATCCCGGACGGTTTTGTGAATCCCGGGATCCGGGATTGAAAAAACAGTAATCCCGGGCAATCCCGGGATTGACGGGATTAGGTAATTTATTGAAAATCAAAGAAATTGGTACATAATTTCGGCTAAACATAGACTTGAAACGTTTTTGGTGAAAAGTTTTTTAAATTCAACACGAATAGGAGTAGTTGAAAGCATCCCTAATGCATAGAAATAGATATACTATATACATGCCCTAATGCCTATGCCCTAATGTTAAAATTTTGAAGATTTTGTACAAGACTGGAAATAATTAGTTTTACTGCTTGAAAATGTGATCACAAAAAACATGAACATCAAAAATCTGAAAAAAGAAAGATACAAAGCGCAAAAATATTAGTTCCGATATAGCCGTTAGTGTAACAATTTGCCTTTGCGTAGCTCTTCGCAACTTTGAAACATTTAAATTGTGAACCAAGATCAAGTGTGTGTGTAATTTTTTGGTCGAACCCCTAGTACACTTTAACATTTGAAAACAATTATTGAATTCGAATTCATCTTGGCTTCCATTGGAGAATATTTGATTACAGAAAATTTCAGAATCAAAAAAATCAGAATTTTCACAACTGACAGTGACAGTCATAGTAGGTGAAAAAATTATTATTCCAAATTGAAAAGTAATATGAGAGCTCAGTTTAGTAATCATGAAAGATCTTCCTTGTGTACTTAGGCGCCTAAGCTACGCAACGAGCTTTAAAAACTACATTTATACTATGCAAATACGATTATTTAGTTGAAAACTAAATTTTAAGTAAATAACCAAGATAAAAAGGCTTTAAATTATTGAAAAAATCATTGAATTTCAAAATCCCGAAAACCCGGGATCCAAAGCTGAATCCCGGGATTAGAATCCCGGACAAAATCCGTCCAATCCCGGGATTCCAGTCCCGGGGAATCCCGAATTATCATCTCTATAATGTGACTATGTCCTATGTATGCATGTGTGAATAAATATGAGACTGCGGAATTTATAAATAAGATTTCGCGATAAGAACGAGACTCAAATTTTTGCTGCATAAATAACTAGACGTGCAGCTTTGTTGCCGATAAAGTTAGTTACTTTACGAGGCAGCTGCATTGAAAACGCCAGTCATGCATTTGCAAATTTGCATGGATGACCACTTACTGCAACAGTCGAAGCACTTATTGAAACAGCGCATTAATGTGTGTTTGTGGAACGTTGGTGATCAGCGATGTACATAGAGTACACATTCAACGTGGGAAATGGTAATTCGGCTTGAGTGAGTATGCTACTACTGTAACTATGCTACTACAACTACTACTAGTACTACTAGTAGTTACTTTGTCGTTGGTATTTAAAATGTAAAAATTTTATTGCCGAATAATGCCGACTTGAATTTGTCAGTAGTAGTGGTAGTGGTTCTACTTATTAACTACCAGTTGTATTGTTTATTTGTTCACGATTTGTAAAAAGGGGAAGATTAAATAATTGGATTGGAGTTAAATAATGATATTGGAAGGTTACAGTGCAGTGCGCCAACGAAAGTTTTAAGGGTTAGAGCCCCAGATTTATCTTGAAATTTGTGACAGGCGATAGTTAGCTAGTTAACGATCCCGTGGATAATCAAAGCCGATATAATGGGGATTGATAAATATCAAGCCGGAAACCGTGTGTTTGCAAAAATGAAGGGGTATCCTCCTTGGCCTGCTAGGGTAAAACATATAACATTATATACAGTTTAATAATCATTTATTAAATGTCGGTTTCATCGCGCTTGTAGTAACAAAAAAATGTTTTGTAAACAATTTAGGTAATTCAAAGAAAAGCTGGCAAAGCTGAAAGTTATGAAGTCCGATTCTACGGAACAGATCAAGTGTGAGTGAGCTACATGTATGCATCTTTAAATCACTCGTTGTTAATACCTGAAGTTGACAACGAGCTGCCTATTGTTTACTGACATTATTGATTTTTTTTAACTTTCAGGGGGTTTATTAAGCCTGATCAAATGTTTCCTTACACCGATAGCAATATTTCGAAATTCGGGAACACTAAGAAAACAGGATTTAAAGAGGCCATGGAACAAATCGAGGCCAATTATGATTTTATCAATGCTGAACCTGTTCCGGAAGAGGTACGTGTGCTCATTTTCTGTTAAAATTTTATTTTTACTATTCATAGTTAAATTAAATTCGAAACCTTATAAATGCAATTGGGCAGCCCCACCTTTAACATGACAAACTTTTAGTTCCATCGTTAATCGTAGACTGAAGACGAGAGAAGTCTGACTATTTTGTTTTTACTTTTTAGCCCACGTCGGACGGAGAGCTTATGATTGATGAAAGCTCTGGGCCACCTGTTTTACAAAAAGAGATTGATCTACCTGAACCTGAAGAAGCTAAGGTAGTTACTACTGTTGCTATATTACTATACTGCTATACTACTCACGACCTTCAAGGATAATTACACACAACTAACTACAATGTGCAAAAATGTCCTTATTCACATTGTTGATTGTCGCTAAAAATGTCTTCTGGTTTATGCTTCAAATGTAGGCTACACCCACTCCGACTCCTACTGTTCCCAAACCCAGACGACTCAGTAAAGCTACGAAAAGAGAATCAGTTAACAACACTCCTGCTGCAGATACCGCTGCGGTTTCAGCTCCAGTTCAAGAAACATCTACACCTACTGTTCAGCCCGAAATAGTTAGTAGGAGCGGACGAAAAATCAAACCCAAGCGATTTGCTGATGATGAAATTGCTTCGCCCGTTACATCTCTCGGAAAATCAGCAAATAATACGCCAGCTAGTGGATCCAAGTCGTCAAAATCTGCCGCAGGATCCAAAGGTTTAAAGACTGCAAATATAACCCCCGGGGCAAAGCGAGGTAGCAATGCTAGTTCTAAAGCATTTATTGCTGCTGCGGCAGCCGCTGCTGCTAATACATCTACTGCTTCCACAGAATCTGAAGCTGGAGAGGAAGTCTCCGCTCCCCCAGCAAAACGGGCCAAGCGAGCTTCGTCTTCTAAAGCGTCTATCCAGAAAGCAGAAAAGGTATTACTCTCTTTTATCTTACTGCAATCTATATTCTTCTCTAGATTGACGATTGAACTTATTCATGGTCATAATCCTAAAGTTGGGTGGCGTAGAAATCGGTGACTTGTATTGTGAATTATCATGTTTTCACAGGCAACTCCAGCACCGAAGGAAGAAAAGGTTACAACGAAAGCTCCTGCTCGTAAAGTTAGCGTTTCAGATAAAGTTACAACTCCAACTCCTGAAACCTCTAGTCCACCTGCACCTGCTGGGCTAGTTTTGGCTAAAAAATCGTCTCCGTTTGCTAAGCCAAGCGTTACAAATGGAGATAATGTAGAAGAAAACAGTGCACCTATTTCTGAACCAAAAGTTGAGTCTATTAAATCGCCTTCCCATGAAGAACCTATTTCTGCATCTGCAGTAGACTCTTCGACAGATAAAAAAGTGAAATTGGAAAAAGAAGAAGAAATGGGTGAACCAGATATCGATGATAAAGAGAATGTGGAGCATAAATTGGATGATAATTCCACTGAAGACGACGTAGGTGATACAGATGCAACTGATCCTGACATTGGAAATTCTGTTTCTGATGAAGATATGAAAGAGGAGGAATTTGATGAAGATATGGATGGTGGTAAGTGTTCAATTTTTTTCTTGCCGACTTGAAGTTAGTTACCTTTGACATTAGCTATTTCGCTTTTTGTGAAAACTAATCGTCTAATGTCTTTAAAATGTATGCCTACAACTCTGCTCTTACGGTTAATATATGCAAGCGTATATTGAGTAAATATGTTATGTGGTATGTGGTGATGGATTTTATTAAGTTCAGTAGGAATTTTTTAGCAATAGAAAATGAGAATAGAATTTTTTTAGAAGTGTGTATTTAGTGCGCTTGTTTTCTCATGTGCATTTATTTTCATTTTGATAAACAATTTTTGTTGCCTTGTAATAACAGAAACTGTGCACTCTTCGAGCTTACTTACTATAGCGTTGGATTCCACCACAAAAGTATGTTTGACCAACTTTATTTTTTGATTGCATGCTTTCGTAACAATATTTATAATTTATTTATTCATAAAAAGTAGTTAGCTCTATTTGATGAACTGTGTTGTACAGCAAGAAGACCGAACTTGATGAATTTTTAATGCCAATCATTTTACCTGCTTTCTGTTCGATTGGAAGTATGTAGTTATTGAATTTCGTTGAATGCTATAGACCTTTACAGTTGATTACATTGTTCTATATTGTATCGAAATCAATATTTTCTGCCCCTGTCCTACTTTCCATTTAATGGTAATTTATAATACTTTTGATAGCGCCCATTTTAGTTAGTACTTTTGTTTTTTCTCTTTACTCTTTGTCTTCTGTGTATTTCATGTTCATGTGTTATTTCTTAAATTAACAGTCTGTTTTTCATAAAATTAGGTCTAAATGTATTCCGCATTGGGCTGAAAAATTTGCAATAAAAAAGATAGTTAGTGATAGATAGTGTTGGATTATGTTTCATTGTAATCTATCTATTCCTGTGGTTTTTCAGATGCGTTAGATGAGAGCATAAAATGTACCTTGGTTGCCAAAAACGGCGTTCCAGTGGAATTGGCTCATTCTGACAACGAGGTTATATTTGCATGAAATTTATTTCTTGATAAATTAGAGTGTTGTTAAGTGTTTTTGCATTACTCGTACGTTTATGATTTTCTGTAGAATGAGGTTGAACAAGAGGCAGAAACAAAGGCAGAGAACGTATTGAAACTGAAAGACGAAATGGAAAGAAGTGATGAAGATGCGACGGAAGTTGTACATGCTTCTGCCAATGCTATAATCGAAGAAGATGCGACAGTTAGTGAAGAGATTATCAGTGATCGTGAGCGTCGGTATAATGACCTGAGGTTTGGCTTATTTCTGGCCTTAGTTTTATGTGTAAATATCATGGGAAAGCAATTTGAGAAATACTTTTTTTGTTTATAGAATTTTGCGACTGGAGGGAGAAATTATTGAAATAATAGGTGAAATTGTGGGATGTTTGGGTGTGAAATCCGCAAATTGTGAGCGTGCAACCGAGTTAATAGATAGGCTTACTAATCACCAAACGGAATTGACGCCTTTGATTTTGAAGAAACATCCAGAAATTGTGGATGTTGTGAGAAAGGTTTGGAATTGACTAGTCTAGATGAAATAATTTTTTTCGGAATCTGTAGGAAAGGCGGCTGAATTTATTTTTGATTGTGATTTACAGCTCCGCAATTATATAGGAAACGTAGTGGAGTGGGGAATGAATAGAATGGAATCTGTAAGGAATTATTGATTATTTTTGGCAAAGTTTTAATTACTAATAATCCTCACTTGTATTTAATTGGCTGCCTCTTGATTTTTAGGATGAGTTTGATAAGAAAACTGGCATTATTCGTGAAAAAGCCGAAGTTGTCTTTCAGTATTTCAAAACCATGTTTTGTGAAACCCCGGAAGAGTGCGAAAATTTCATGGATATATTCAACCTGGAAGTAGAAAAATTTAAGGTCTCTGTGGAAGGACTGGACGAAGCAACAATTTTATGTTTGACTGCTGAATTACCAGGTAAGATAGAATCATACAAAGCACGAAGATTTTCATATTTGTACTGACTTGTTAAAACGTTCAATTAGATCAAGACGAGACTTTCATGGAAACTTCTGGAGATCTTTCCAAAAACGGAGATGATTTGGACGAAACTTTAAAGTCAGATTCTGAGACTTTAACTTCCGTATCTGGTGAAAAAGAAGTAGAACCCTAGATGCCTAGAAATCATTTCTTCGAGTAATATCACATTTCTCACGTTGTAGAAAATTTAAACATTAATTAATAATCTTATCCTTTGAAACTGATTTTGTTTTGTTTTGTACCTTTAATATGACTGCTTCAGAAATGATGCTTTTTTTGACTGGAATTATTTAGATAGAGTATAATAAATAGGACTTTTATGAGCTCCGTGCATTTATTTTTTGTATGACTGGATTATAATCCTTGGATTATATATATAGTAAGCATAATTAACTTTTTTTTCAGATAGAGAGTTAGTTTCAAGTTACGTTGATGAAAAATTATAAAATTGTAAAATAATGTTTGGTTATCTGTTGTAAAAGTATTCAAGAAATAATTTATGTTTTGAATTAGATCAAATTAGTTTAGGCATCCGCCTAAACATTCAAATTATTGTAGATTTAATAATAAAAACAATTGCGCTGTCTAATCGTATTTTTTTGGTTTTGGAACGTTTTCTATATAATTTTGTACTTTCCACTTCTGGTTGACACTATCTTCGCACAATTTCAAATCTACACCGAATTCTCCATCGGCTTTTGGCACCAATGCTAAGCATTTATGATACGCCGGGCTATAAATTGATTTTGTCTGTCAAACAGAAATAATAGCTTGTGTTAGGATCCAACTTTTGAAAACCAAAATTACAGGGCTGAATGCACACGTACTGTATCGTTGTAAATGAATTCTTGATTTCCTTTCGCCCCATGGCACCAAAACGGCATAAGTTTTTCACCAAAGTAATCCATGCAAATTTCTTCTCTCCTTATTTCTCCTTTTGTGGTATACCACCAATGCTTTTTAAATACAGAACCAAAATGATTCATTTTTTACGGTAAAATAATAAAATATTTTAAGACTCTTCAGCAATGTGTTCTCCTCACCTGGTTTAAACCCATTCCATGGCAAGGAAACACAATAATTTCTTGATAATTGGATGCAGAAAAGCCATCCAAACACAAGTCTCCAGAGCCTCCAAGTGCTCTAATCTAATAATTGCTCATGTTACCAGAGTATAACCATTGTTTGCAACGCAGACAGTAGAATAACTAAAATATGTGCATAAACTGTGGTGGTACATACTTCTCCGCCGGCTAATGCCTCATATTTTGGATTGAACAGATCCGGATAAATATTTCTAAGGTACCAATCAAATGACTTGCATTGTAGCTTCTCCCTGATGGCCTTTCGTTCACTGACATCTCCATACCCGGTCTAAATTTCCAAACGTGTTTCAATGATTTCTTTGTGCGTTAAACGTATTATGTAATATGTGTATAATTACCAGCTGGTAGCCAATGCGCTGATAATAATATTGTGCATATTCATCCATCCAAGTTTCCGCAAGGCGAACAAGATTCCTTTTCAAAAATGAGTCTTGCATTGTTTCTCGATATGTGTTCCTTTCTTTGTAAATATGCCCTGCTCTGGAGCAGGAAATATATTCAATAGATCCACCGCACATCCATGCCTGAAAAGATTTAGTACGAGTTACTAATTAGCGTCTTGAAACTGTGAGATTACATTAACCTTCTAACAATGATTTAACTGCTGTTACCTTAAATGACATTTCTGTATGAAAAAAATGTATATTTAGATTGGAAAATTGTGGAGGAGATTGGGAAATGAGTTGAGAAATGAAGCTTACCCAGATTTTCCCCTACAATTTATCAATCGCAGTGCAGATTCCATTGGTAAAGCAAATCAATTTTAGTTACTGCATGCATGCATGCTGTTCAGTTGACTTCCCCGCGCATGATCGCATGGGTATACTTGAGTATGATTTTTTTATTTATTTTACTTACCTCCCCATATATTAAATTCTGGATCTATATAGTAAATATCAAAAATTAAAAACTACCGTACGCTTCGTAAACAACAGGATAGAAATTCGAAATATTTGTAAACGCATGTACCGAATTTCCCTAGGCGTTCAAAAAATTCTCGACTGATAGAGAATAAACCTGTATTGCGTATTTATTAAAATCATTTTATTAAAGGAATTTTAATCATCGTTACATTCAATGGGCGTTAAGTTACCTCCAACCATTGTAGGTGAAGCCATAGGCATAGCCGGGTGCTCCACCATCTTTTGTTCTCGCTCAGTGATTCCTTTCCAGATAAACTTTTAATAGATTTAAAAGCAGGTCAAGTATGTACTAGAAATAAATTATATACTTATTTGGCATTTATTCTTACAAAAAGTGTCCAGTCAAAACCCCCCAGATCAGCTGTTGTAGAGCTCGGAACTGAATATTCCCTGTATGTAATGAAAAACATTGCATAAAGAATTAAGCATCTCAAAATTGCTTATTCGAATTAAAATATACTAACCATGTATTGGGATCGATTTGGTCCACTAAAGGCGCCACCACTGCAGTGGAATTTTTTTGAACCCTGTCAATGAGGGCTTCCTAAATGTGTAAAAACTTCAAAAAATTTGCCTAATTCCAAAGATGAATTTTAAATTTGAACTTTCAGTGTACCAGCCATCCTGGAGTAACTTCAATATGGGAGTCCAGAAAAGTAATAATATCCGCCGTAGCATACTTGTAAGCTAAAAGCCGTGCCCTAATCAAACCTAATCGTTTTTTAGAGCGCAGAATTTTCACCTTTGGATATGGCTTCCAGTAGTTATCTAGCTGGTCTTGTAAATGCGCTAGTTTATAAAAATAAAAATGCAGCAGTTAAAAATATAAAATTGCGTTTGCGTCAAGAAATTTAATTCAATCATACTAAAATTTGGCGAAGAGTTGTCGTCAATCAAAATAATTTCTTTGATCAAATGGTCCGGCGAACGATCGATAATTGAATGCACAGTTCTTAAAAACGTAGACCATGCCTCGTTATAAAAAGGGATGATAATTGAGGTAGGTACTGTTGCATTAAATCTGTTGGGTTGTTTGCACCTGCGCACACAAATAACATGGATACTTAACTGAAGCGGCAATGCACAGCATATACACAGCAACGCAAGATAGCAATCTTTACTTTACTGCTATTGTGGCGTGGCAATTCCCTTTTAATAAAAGTTTAGCAATTAGCTTTTGTAATTAAAATTTAAATTGCATACCATTCATCTCTAAAATCTGGGAGCGTTCTCCGTACACTTATCATATCCGAAACATATTGATTAAAACCGTAGATTTGTTTCCCCATCTCAATTAAATTTGCTTGTTCTTTTGAAACATTTCCAAGTTTAAATGGCTGCCCCATTTCTCCTGGGCGCCCAATTTTGGGTGAAATTCTTCGACCTTCTCCATTACCTGGGGCTCCTATGTTTATATTGCTGATCATTTCGGCTGCATTCTTTAAAAAGTTCGTACTCGCTTCTCGGATCGGATAAAAGGAACGACTCTCAGCTGGTGGTTGTGTGTGAAGGAAAATTAAAATGAAGGCTCCAACGAACCAGAACAGTTGGAGAATTATGATTATCGTCTGAAGTTTAACTCGGTTTGCCATATTTACTAATTAGTTGATAACGGAATGAGGCAGCTGACTTTTAAAATTTTGCTGTGATCAATACTAAACCGCAATATGTGCTTTCATTGTAGCATGTAATTAGTAAGCCAATATAATTTTCGCATAAACTGTTTTATTATGAACTGTAAAAAATAAATATGTACATTGGCTGAGTAGGAGTACTCTATTGTTCATATTTTATTAATAGATTTACAAGCATGGTAAGAATCCAAGCATGGCAGTACACAATGGCATCGTAAAAGTTTCTATTAGTTCGGATCATGAGATTTCTTTTTCAATAATTAGGTGAAAAAAATTGTTTTCTGGCTTCAAGATCGTAAAAATAGAAAATTTTCCTGTTCAATTTCTACAAATGGAAGACAATATAAAAGGTGTGACTGTACAGTAGAGGTGCAAACTAAAAGAGCATTCATGTATTTGGCTTGTCCGGAGCTTTTTCAACATAATTTTCAAATTTCCATTTCTGCTCCCCTGATTTTTCATCACAATCGGCTAAAATTGCAGCCTTGTGATTAAACCGATTGATTCCTACTGTGACACATTTTTGGTACTCGTTGCTTTCCACCATTTTGGTCTATACATAGCAAAACAAGACCAACTTTTGCATAATCAATATTCATGAGTTAGCATGAAACACTGAAATTCAGACATACTGAATAATTAAACCGAAATTGCTGAGAAGACGAATAACTACACTCGCGGAATTGAAGAACGTTACTAACAACTTCTAGGCAGCTTTTTCTCATCCTGATTTGAGAAGTTTTAGTGTACCACCATAACTATTTGCAAATTGTTACAAAACATGTCCATTAGATGAATGTAAATTTTAATTTACCACAAGCAATTCCCTTTTCCTAAATAAATGCTGCCAAAAATCCTAAATATGTTTTTATATTATGCAACCTGATTATCTCCAGCTCCATGACAAGTGTCCAGTACTACGTCGATTATTTCGATGGTTTCAACATAGTGAAGGCTACTGGTCAAACACAAGTCTTGATTTTCTCCAAGCCATCGGATCTTGAAAAAAATTAAAACACATTAATTATCTTGATTTTGTTTTTTATGAAAAGAGCGATAAGTATCAATAATGATAGCTTTTGATTTGTAGGTTGCATTACTTCTCCTTGTGAAATACTGTCACGTTTAGGATTAAACAGTTCTGGGAATACATTTGTCAAGTACCAATCAAAAGATTTACATTGCAGCTTTTCTCGAAGGGCTTTCCTCTTACTAGTATCACCAATATTCACCTGGAACAGAATTTTTAAAATTTATAGATATCAAGTGCTCTGTCAGTCATTGGTTGACCACGCATAAATCTTTCCGAGAAGCAGATTTGTTTTGTCATTTTATATACCAGATACCTTTATTCAATATATAAGTTAAAAGAAAACAAAGAAAGAATAATAATTAGATAAACCTAGCTAGGAAAAGGATAGGGGAAAACCTTCCTTAGAGACCTGGAAGGAAAACCCTAACCAACTGGGAATACAACCCCAGCACGCATTCGCGCTATTTAAAACTGCTAAGGAAAATCTCGTCTAGACCACGAGATTTAGGGTGCGTGGCTAAAATGCTGGCGGCTATACCAGATTGTATCCTATCATTTGATAATAATATTTCGCATATTCGTCCATCCAAACGTCAACAACTCGGAGAATATTTCTTTGTAAGAAATTGTCCTGCAATTCATCTCTATAAGTCATTCTGTGCTTGTACAAATGCCCAGCTCTGGAACATGGAATGTTTAGGATAGAACCTCCACACATCCAAATCTAAAGGAGGGATTGCGAAGTATACATGGCATAATAAAATACAGTAAAACTTGAGATCTTGGCTTGTGATGCTCACCTTCATGGACATTTCTAAAACAATTCACATAAATATGTATCTTTCATCAGTGAGCAATTAGGAAGGGCATGTAGAATGTATTTTTACTTATAGTTAGTGAAAAAACGTACCAATATTTTCCCCTGGTGTTCATGAGAGTAGAAAATACATGCAGTTATATGAGTGACGGACAGCAATTTATGTATAATTATACTTTTTAAAACTTTTGGACATTTTAGTAGCAAATATATAAATCTTACCACCCCAAACATTGAATTCAGGATCTGGACATGTTAATACAATCATTTTTAAGTAAATCTGACTATTTGGGTCAATATAATCCACCGTATCGTAAAACATACCAAATTTTCCAATTCTTTCAAAGAAATTGCGACCGATGGAAAACAAACCTGGTTTTAATTGAAGAACTAGCGAATCAAGTGATTTAGTGATAAAAAAATATAGCTTACAAAACACATTATTTGGTAAACCCACCTCCTATCATAGCCGCAGTGGGAATAGGCTCGGCTAAATTTTTTGTAAGATTTTTTTGACGTTCGGATTTGTCAACGTATAAAAACTAAAAATGAAAGACAAAACACACAAGCTTTAGGTCGAATTTAAATATAACCGGCGTTTATACTTAATTAAAGTAAACAGGAAAACTCATACAAACAAATCCCATTCGTAACTGCCCATCAATATATTTTTCATTGGATAGTATTCCCTGGGCATCGTATGTATTGAAAGTCCATTAGTTCAATAAGAAAGCGGAACAATATTACTAAAAAAATACACTACCAAACTACGAAATTCGTACCATGTATTACTGTCAATTCCATCCACAAGGGGTACCGGAACAGCATTTGGATCTTTCTCAATTGCATGAATAAGTGGTTCCTTTAAATAAACAATTTAAAGTCACGCATGATACACAATTTTAAACACAAATTACGAAAAACTACATCGACGGAATAAGTAGAACTAACACAAACACAACAGTTTTACCAGCCATCCTCTGGTCACTTCAATATGAGCATCTAAAAACGTAATGATTGAAGCAGTGGCATATTGATATCCTAAAAGACGTGCCCTAATTAAACCGAAACGAACTCCCGACCGAATTATCTTCACTTTAGTATAAGGTTTCCAGTAGACATCTAATTGCTCCTTTAAATGCACTGCAAAATTATTCAGTAGTTAAGCCTTCACATATAATGTACATTTTTTAAATCCGAAACACTCCGTACCCATTTCATCTGAAGATTTGTCATCCACCAAAATAATTTCACTTATCAGATGAGATGGAGATCGATCCAAAATGGAATGAACCGTTCTTAAAAATGTAGACCACGGTTCATTGTAGAAGGTTATGATGATTGAAGTGGGAGTTGTCACATTGTGTCTCCCAGGCTTTTTGCACCTGAAACAAATGGCAAAGACATTGCTTGTCCCAATCACCGAATAGCAATGAGGATATAACGAGTGAAAAAACCATAACATGGCCCCATCCAGGTTTACCATTCGTATCTGTAGTCTGGCAAGGCTCGTCTCACACTGATTTTATCTGACATGAAGATATCAAACCCATATGTGCTCTCTAAGTTGTCCTGGATTTTCAATTCTTCTTGCGTTAAATGCCAAAGATTTACTCCCTTTCCCATTTCCCCCAAACATCCGACACAGCGTTTTCTGGGTTCTATGGGCTTTTTCTCAAGTTGCGATGGAAAGCATTTTAAAGGGCAATGGTGTTTGTTCATATTTTGTAGAGAGCAGGAGTATAGTTCATCTAGGGTTGGCTTTTTGAAACTGGGGGACGTCACGATTATTATAAACACTGTCAGGCACCAGATTATGTGGGTTGTTACTATTAGTGTGTAAATGTAAATTCTTTGAAATTTCATGACCGAAATTTTGATTTTTTTAAAAACGTACACCTTTGATAGTAGCTTAAATTGAATATATTTGCAATTCGCATGTTCAAGTTGTAAAACTATTTTCTGTCGAGTTATTTAGTATTGCTTTTTTTGCTAGTGAGATATGAGATTAAAATAACAATGGGGCTGTTAAACTTGTTATTTTTCTACATTGTTTATGTGGACTGTAACTGTAAGGTATATACTATAGTATGTAACCTATGATAAAACTTGAATTCTTCAAAAGAGTAAAAATAATGCATTTTTCTTCTTTTTCTTGTCTACTTGTTTGAAAGAATTGTTTTTTTGCTTGAATAGCGATGCTTAAATAATTTTATTACAACCCTCAAGAATATCATGATTCATGTTAAGTTGTTCAGAGGTATTTCAACATAGTTTTCAAATTTCCATTTCTGATCCCATGAATCTTCATCACAGTTATCTGTAATGAGGATTTGAGCCCCATATTTGTCAAGTCCAACAGAAAAACATTGCTGCGACCACAGGCTTTTTACCATTTTTGTCTGAAAACACAATTTCATTGCTACAACACACAAGTAGAAATTTATGCACAAAAATTCTTATATAACTGTTACAAACTCACTGAATAATTATATTGTAGCTTTTGAGCTTGAGAATAATATTCGTCGTCCATACATGGGGTGTACCGCACAATATTACGGCCACCGACGCCCAGACAATTCTTATTTATCATGATATTGTAATTTTTGGAATACCACCATATCTAATTCCAAATTTTTAACGCTTATTTAATGTGTAATGTGTACTTATATTTTGGTTTTCCAAAAAACGAGCAAAAATAAAATATTGAATTTAAATCATATTGTCAAGATATAATTTTGCAAAACCTGATTTCCTCCTCCTCCATGACAGGGGTTGAGTTTTATCTCATTTCCAGGGAATTCAAAACTATCAATTCTTGTGATACACATACTTTTATTTCCACCCAACCATCGAATCTTAAAAAATGCATTCATCCATCATATCTGAGAATATTAAAAACTGCACACAAGGGCTTAAAAATTATCTTACTTCTCCTTGAGACCAGCTTTCATATTTTGGATTAAACATTTCTGGATAAACATTTTTCAAATACCAATCAAACGATTTACATTGCAGCTTCTCCCGGAGCTCTTTTCGTTCACTGGTGTCTGTAAGGCCAACCTAAATCAAAATGTCAATGCACAAAAAATTGATCTTTATATGATTTGACCTAACCTGGATTTCAAATTTTCATATATTTTTACCAAATCGTATCCTATCACTTGATAAAAGTATTTTGCATACTCGTCCATCCAAACCTCAGCAACTCTGATAAGATTCCCTTTCAAGAATGCATCTTTCAGATCCTTTCTGTATGTATATCTGTGTTTGTACAAATGTCCGACTCTTGAACATGGAATGTATAGAATAGTTCCTCCGCACATGGAAATCTAAATGGCGAAATTATGGAAGGTAGCAAAGACTTTAAAGGGGAACTTAATAGGAAATTATCAGATCATGTACCTTCATGGACATTTCTAAAAACAAACAAGGAATTCAAATGAATGAGAAAAGAAAACTTTTTAGAAAAAACTCGTTCATGCATTTTTTACCTATGTTTTCTCCTGAAACGTGAAAATTCAATAAAAGTAGTTAGTTTGCTTATATGAGTTTTATGTTTTACAAAGGAATTATCAAAATCTTACCACCCCAAACATTGAATGCAGGATCTGGAAACATTGAAAAGCACATTTTCAAAGAACTATGAATGAATAAATTTTTAGAAGGGAAGTGGAGTCGTTATTTACCAAATTTTCCGATTCTTTCAAAGTACTCACGGCCGATAGAAAATATACCTGGAACGAACATAATTATTTAGCGACAAAAACTTTGTAAAACTAAAATTTTAGATTTTTGCGGATTCATACCGCCAATCATAGCTGCAGAAGGAATAGGCTCGGCTATATTCTTTGACAACTTTTGTTGACGTTCAGATTTATGCACATAGACAAACTATGTAACAAATAATGTAACATTTTCAAATTACAGTAACGATTTTAAGCATTCAAAAAACTATCAGTAATGCATACAAACAACTCCCAGTCATATGCTCCCATCAGTATATCTTCCATTTCCATCATTGGTATGTACTGCCTGTGTTGTTAAGCAAACTGTAATCATTCTCTGTGCGATTTGATTATCTTTAAAGGTTCAGTTCGTTAGTATCTACCAGGTACTACTATCAACCATATCTACAGTAGGTACAGGAACTGCATTTGGATCCTTTTCAATTGCATGAATAAGTGGTTCCTTTATATAAGAAATATAATAGATTTGAACATTAAAGAAGTAAAAATATATAACAAAACTATTTAGCACTTTACCAGCCATCCTCTAGTCACTTCAATATGAGCATCTAAAAACGTAATGATTGAAGCAGTGGCAAATTGATATCCTAAAAGACGAGCCCTAATTAAACCCAAACGAGCTCCAGACCGAATTATCTTCACTTTAGGATAAGGTCTCCAGTAGACATCTAATTGCTCCTTTAAATGCACTGCCAAGTTCCAAAAAATATTAATAACTTCGTATGAACCACAGAAATATCACGAGCTCCTCCTCACCCATTTCATCTGAAGATTTGTCATCCACCAAAATAATTTCACTTATCAGATGAGATGGAGATCGATCCAAAACGGAATGAACCGTTCGTAAAAATGTAGACCACGGTTCATTGTAAAAGGTTATGATTATTGAAGTGGGAGTTGTCACATTGTGTCTCCCAGGCTTTTTGCACCTGAAACAAATGGCAAAGACATTGTTTGTCCCAATCACCCAATAGCTAATGAGGAGATCAAGAGTAAAAAAACCATAACATGGCCCCATCCAGGTTTACCATTCGTATCTGTAGTCTGGCAAGGCTCGTCTCACACTGATTTTATCTGACATGAAGATATCAAACCCATATGTGCTCTCTAAGTTGTCCTGGATTTTCAATTCTTCTTGCGTTAAATGCCAAAGATTTACTCCCTTTCCCATTTCCCCCAAACATCCGACACAGCGTTTTCTGGGTTTTACGGGCTTTTTCTCAAGTTGCGATGGAAAGCATTTTAAAGGGCAATGGTGTTTGTTCATATTTTGTAGAGAGCAGGAGTATAGTTCATCTAGGGTTGGCTTTTTGAAACTGGGGGATGTCACGATTATTATAAACACTGTCAGGCACCAGATTATGTGGGTTGTTACTATTAGTGTGTGAATGTAAATTCTTTGGAATTTCATTGTTGGATATTGAGAACTGGTCGTTGATTTGAGTATCGCTGAGGTAGATTTTCGTTTTCTTTTTAGTTTCATAATGGTTTAAAAATGTTTATCGTATATATTTTGTCGAAATACTCAACTTGGCTGAATTTAATTGTTCTCAGTTGAACTGATTTCTTCACAGTAAGATGCACAACAATAACAATAGGGTATTTAAGTTCGTTTTAATTTTTATGCGTGCATTATGGACGATTTGTGCTATAGTTGGATGTAGAATTGGTTTTCGGTGTGGCTCATAAAAGTGAAATTGCTTCAAAGAATTAGGTAGTTTGTTTTTGTCTACTTTTTTTTCTTTGTCGTATAGTTGTCAAAATTTGAGTTCAAATATTGTTTACCATAAAATTAAAAAATATTCAGGATTGGTATGTGATTATTATATTAAAACATTTGGTACATAATTTTCAAAGTGCCATTTTTGATCCCAAGAATCTTCGTCACATTTCAACAGCTTTACAACCTTCTGGTCATCCAGCGAGACTGAAGTCAGACATTGGTCGTTGGGAGTAGTCACCATTTTTGACTAGCATAAAGAATATTTGATCATATGCTGCGGTATCGCATAAAAACTATTTGAGTAGACCTAGATTTTTATGTAAAAGCTTTAAGTCACTTTACTTACAAATGGATCAAATGTAAATGTTTGTGGGAAGTAATGTACGATATTTGGATCTCCTGCATTACAACCGGTTAAAATTACATCATTATCATGTGTGTGTTCCTCCATACAAAGATCTTCGGTTCGGATTTCATAGTTTTTCGAGTAAAACCAATGCTAATACAGCAAAATTTTCATTAATATTGCATTCCCTGCAAGTTTTGAATACCAACAGAAAGTTTTTTAGTACCTGATGGCCTCCTTTCCCATAGCAAGGTTGCAAGAGCACCTTTATCAATTCCCCCCACATTTTGCTCTCAGTCCATTGCAAACAGAAATCTTTGTTGCCTCCCAAAGAGCGAATCTAAACAAATAAATGTAATCAATTGACGATTATAATTGAAGAATACCAATGTGACATTTTAAACGATTAATTACTTCTCCTCCTGAAAAGCTTTCATATTTTGGATTGAAAAGTTCGGGATTGACATTTTGCATGTACCATTCAAATGATTTGCATTTCAAGTTTTCCCGAAGTGCTGTACGTTCTGAAATATCTCCAATATCTTCCTACAAATCATTCTTCCATGTAAAACAAAATGTACAATATGAATTGATGATTGCATTTTAGTCACCAATTTAGAGTGAACACTTACTAAATTAAACCCTATACGTTGATAGTAATATTTTGCATATTCGTCCATCCAGACAGAAGCAACACGGAGTATGTTTCTTTTTAAAAATGAATCTTTCATTGATGCTCTATATGTGGGCTTGTATTTGTATACATGTCCCGTTCGTGAGCAAGGAATGTATAAAAGTTCACCTCCGCACTGCCAAATCTTTCCAGTTTCCGTTGAATGATTTTAATTAAGTTGATTCACATAAACAAGACGCAAAAGTATGCAAGGTAATTTTAGTTTGCTCACCTTGAAGGACATTTCTAATAAAAAAAACAGTTAATTATTTGCCTCCTTGCATTTTTTATTGTGAAACCTCATTTACTCACCCATATTTTCTCCTGCAAATTAGTCCAATAAAAACACAGTCAACTTAGGAAGGATTTAAAAACCTAAAAAACATTGAGGATAACCTAACCATAGATAGCTTACCACCCCATACGTTGAATTCAGGATCTTTTGTAGCCAAAATGATCAAGATTGAACATTAAATTTTGATTCATTGCACCTTGAAAGTTATTATTGCAATTATTGAGATAAGTATACCAAATTTTCCTATTTGCTCGAAAAATTCCCGACGGATGGAAAACAATCCTAGTGGTTTTAATATTTGTATTTTACATTTAAGGAGTGAATTGATGAAATCTTTATCTGAAGATATTTACCTCCAACCATGGCTGCTGCGGGTGTGGGCATTGCCTTATCTTTTACTAGCTTCTTTTGGCGCTCTGATTGACTTTGGAAAATGAACTGAATATCCAAATTATAACATGGGATTAAAAATGATAGCTTTGCTATGTTAATGGCTTTGAAATGCCGAGCGAAATCAATTTTTTGCATCCTAAATAGTCAAGAGCGGAGAGCTGCGATTCTCTTTTGTCACCCGCCCATAGAATAAATGCGCGGGTATCGTTTATAGCCTATGCCCCCTATACCCTATTTTTAGTCTAAACAGAACAACAACCTGGAACTTCCATTGAATAATAATTGAAGATATTTCTTACAAAAAGAGTCCAATCAAATCCTCCCAATCGGATGTAGTCACTATCTGCTTCATAATGCCTATGCAAAATTTTAATTAAATAAATCGATATTTCTTTAGCAGAAATTCACGAAGGGATGAACCAATACCAAGAGAAATAGTCAATAGTGTCGACTATAGGAACCGCAACAGCTTTCAGATTCTTTTGTACAGTGTCAATTAGCGCCTCCTGTATTATAAATGCAAACTGAAGCTGCTTCTTTTCTTTGCTAACTTTTTTGCTTCCATTTCCATGCCTTCACCACAGAACAGATTATTATCTTTACCAGCCACCCTGTAGTTACTTCAATATGTGCATCCAAAAAAGTGATTATCGGAGCCGTCGCATATTTGTATCCCAAAAGGCGAGCTCTGATCAAGCCCAACCTAGTTTCGGATCTGACAATCTTTACTTTGGGATACGGCTTCCAATAAACTTCGAGTTGTTCCTTTAAATGCACTAAAAGACCATATATCCTCCAACAGTCCTTTTAAACTTTCAAAACGAGCCTAAAATTATGAATATTTATGTAAATCTTGTAATTATAACTCACAAAATTTATCTGATGATTTGTCATCCACAAGAATTATCTCCTGTATTAGATGAGGCGGAGAACGGTCCAAAATAGAATGAATCGTTCGTAGAAATGTTGTCCACGCTTCATTATAAAACGTAATGATAATTGACGTGGGCATTGTAGCATTGTGTCTTCCTGGTTTTTTGCACCTACAAACAAGGAAAATATAATATTCTATTTATATACAAATTATGTTAAAAAACAACAAAATAATGGTCCCACTTCCAATAGTTCATTTTTTCAATTAACAATACAACAGATTAAACAGATAACGAAAAATTTACCACTCTTCCCTGTAATCTGGTAAAACTCGTCTCACACTGATTTGATCTGATATGTATTGGTTGAATCCGTACAAAGTTTCTAATTCCTGATACATTTGAAGTTGTTGGGCTGTCATTTTGTTTATAAAAGCAAACACTGGTTTTCCCAACTCTCCTAAAAATCGGCCGTCCAATGGCCGTGTTCTGAGTCCAAAATTTGTTATAGTGCTAATTTCGTAGTCCGTACAATTTAAATAGCAATAGTTGTCGTGATTTTTATGAAGAGCACACGAAAATAGTAAATCTAGGGATGGTTTATTTTGAAATGAGAATAATATGGATGTTAGGAGTAGTAAAGAATATAAAACGTGAAAAATAATAATAATTGAGTACAAATGAACTCTTTTAAAACGCATTTTAAATTTAATTTCAAGTTTGAAATAGGTGCGTTAATTGTTTTGGCATGTTGATTTCGATTACTCATATTTGGGCTGAATGGAAATATTAATGTATTTTTTGGCCGCATTGTGACAAAGGGTCATAAATTTTATTTATTTTGTAATTGTTATTGTATGCGTAAAAGTAAAAGCTTTGTTTGTAAAGCTGTTAAAAGTGAAATCTACATATGCAAATTTTTCAAAAATAGATATTTTCATAACCTAATAAATACATTAGAGCCATCTATGAAGCCCAAAAAGATTTAGCAAATCGACAAAAGTTGTAATTTTCAAAAACATGTTAATATGAGCAATTTTTGTCTAAATTAAGTTAGCTTCAATTTATGATTTGTAGAGAAAGTTACCAAAATGAAATATCCTAAACGCTTTTTATATCTTTAACATCCTCCGTCCTTACGCCATAAAAGTATATACAGTATCCTACATAAAATGCATTGCGTAAATGCTTTTGACTTTAATTTAAGAGTATTATTGGTAAAACCTATAAGTTCATTCTCGATTCTCCATACGATTAATCGATTTAAGCTTGACAGCTTTGACTTAATAATTCAGGCTTGCTCCCATTCAATTTACTCACGGACTTACATGGATCCAAATTACATTTGCCAGCCAAGCTGAAAATAAATATATTATAGTTCTGGTTCTGGTTTTCTTCATTTCATCATTATTTACAATCTTAATTGTTCAGAAAATGGAGATGTCCCAATCTGTTCAAAACTATTCAATAGTAATACTTAAATTCAAAGCATTGGTTAGTTAGTGTCTACTGTGTAGTGTGCAGCATATCAGTCAGAACGCAAATATCGGAATATAAAATGCTGCTTGAAATTTAGCAACGTACTATACGCTCGTGTTCAACCATACCGTCCGTAACGCATGCATGAAACCTAGCGCCGGTAGTTAACATTAAAAAACACAACATGTGTGCATATAAAACCGATCCAAAAATAGTTTTAGCTATAGCTAAGTTTATGCATCACTGTTAGGAAATCGATTTTTATGACCGATTTTCAATCATCCTTTTGACCTATATTTTTTCAATAAGTATAGGTTTGATATTTAGCTAGCTGTTGTCTTTTTCGCAAACCAATTGCAATTACTACATACAACTCTTCACATTTGGTTAGCTCCATTCGTTTTACCTTGAGTTGTACTTGTGAAGCCGAATCTGCTTTATACCGGTTCACATGTTTATCCCGGAGCCTATCAGAATGGTGCGGCCATTATGGTGCGGCCACTATGGTGTGTACAATTCGGTGTGGGGATTCTATGGCGCTGATTTTTTATGGCGCGCGACAATATGGTGCAATGGTGCGAAGAATGTTTTTGCTCTTTGGAATTTTTGGTGGTCCTTATAAGGGCTGTTTTTTGAATTGAATGTTTCTAATGCTAGTAAATTTATCAAAAAAGTTCAAAGCAAGGTTTGGAGATAGATCTACTGCTCGCATAGAAACAACTTATACATTTACGATAGTGTTACTTTTGTGTAATGTAAACGTGGGAAAAATTTGGAGTCAACCGTTTGATGCGTTCAAAAATGATCGTGAATGAACCAAAAAAAGTGGCACGGGTACATAAGCCCTGTATCGGGCTAGAAATTAATAACTCAAAATGCTTATCGTAAACCGTAACAACCGAATTCCAAACGATTCCTTACTCCTCATAAATTACCAAAAATTGGTGCACACACGCGGAATACCGTTGGTGATGATCTCCGAACAGTTTTGGCAAAAAATTAAGAGCTTTTTTCTATCGCGACAATATAGTGCTCAGCACTTTGTTCTAAAAAAAGATGTTCTCTGCAAGAGTTTATCATTTGCCGACCTCATCCATGTATCATTAAGGCAAGGAGATATAACCTTTATCTTAAAGTATGCAAACACAGAGCTCAAACTCACTTATCTCATTGCCAAACCAAATGTGGTCGTGCAGTGTAATTGTGCGTCGTCTCTTACCTCGAAATCACATTTCCGTGTGCACTAGCACGACTCGTAATACTGAAAACCATAGTTGTCAAATTATTGTGATTCTGACAAGAAAATTCTGAAGTAACTAAATATCCTGAAAAATTTGTCTACAGTCCCAGTGTGTTGATCAAGACAAAGCTCCTCTGTTAGCATGAAGGAATAGAAAATTTAGCATAGCATAAAATAAAGCGTTTGCAAAAAAAATGCGTCCTAGGCGGACTATATTGTTCATAACATTTGTTTTACTAGTTGGTATTTTCTGCATTTCAATGTGGAGTAGTGATGAGGATGGCGTGGAAAAGTACAAAAACTGTAAGTTGTACCTCAGTTGCAATTTTTGCCCCCTAACTTGTGATTAATTATGATGAATGTGATGAAATAAATTGTACGCAATTCGTTGCAGATTTTCAGACTGGAATAAATGCAGACACGAAAGCTGAATATCTCGTAAATTCAAATGTATGTAAAATTGTAAACACCAATGAATGGGATGAGTCAATCATTGAATTTTACCGGCCGGTAGAAAATGACGATCCCGTATGGCCATTGCCATGTGATAAGATGTATCCCCGCCATTGGACATTCATTGAAAATTCGGTAAACATTAACGGAGTCTATATAAAAAATACTCATAATGTTAAACCAGACCCTGGTTTCACCCAAATTCAAATTGGCTGTAATTTGGAACACAGATGCATTTTGCCTCATGTACATCTTAAATATTTGGATCCAAAACCCAAGATGAAAGCCTTGAAAAATGTTTTAAAAATTTATACAACTGTTGCTGATTAAAATTAAAATTAACATGGTAAAAATCTCAAAAAATAGGAACTGGACTCTATTTTTTAGATATTGGTGAGATAAGGAGCTCCCATGTTATAGATTTTGACTATTTTCTTGATGAAACTTGAGCTTTGGATCCTTATACTGGACCCAAATGCATCTTTGCGCCTAATTAATTATAGCCAAATCTGAGTGAAAGAGAAACAAACAAGCATTGAAACAGTATTATTTACGGTCTGTACAAATTGAATACGATACGAACCACAATTTTTCGGCAGGTTGTCTGGCAAAGTTGGTTTAGATGTCTCACTATGAAATCATTTAAAAATTATGATGCATTCCATTGAAATCAATGCATTTATACGCTTTTAATTTTTTAAAAAGGTACATTCACTGAGAACTCAAATTTTTCAAGCTGCAAAACTTAAACTGTAAATCTACCTAAATAATTGATGAATCAACATTGTTTTTGGTTTTGGTTCGTATTTAATTTCAAAAGACAGTGGAAAGTGGAAGGATAGCTATTTCATGCTGCCATCTGCAATCTTGTATTTTAGAATGTGGTTGTGAACTCCACAGCCGTGAAAGCATCCGGATATTCTGTAAACTTGATCTCCTGTTGTTACAAATCCATTATTCGGATTGAACAGTCTTATGAAACATTTTCAAAAAATGTAGATGACCTTATTAAGTAAGTTTCTTAATCATGGGTGCGATTGATTTGACTTTGTCAGCAATTAGCTAACTGACTAAACGAGACTAACATATTGTTTTCCTTTGGTGATTTAGATTTTCTAAAGACTGTTTTCCCATGAATGAAATTGTAACTCCAGTGCACAGCGAATTCATTCGGGTAATCTGCTGGCCAAAATATCCATTTCCCGTGCCACAAGGAATTTTGTACAAACAATTTCATCCAGTAGTTCTTGAGAGCTCCATTGAACAGAGTAAACTCAACTATTGGAAGAAACTGAATTTGCTTCCACCAAACGTGCTGATTCTGGGAGTAGACTCCATGTCCAGAGCAAATTTCCGACGAAGTATGCCAGAAACAAAGAAGTTTCTGGAAGAGATTGGAGCAGTAGAGCTTTTTGGACACACTAAAGGTCACTAGAGGTAGCTTTACTGGTGCAAGCTTTATCTTGCTACGAAGAATAGTACAATTAATTGTTTGTGGTGTTTATTGCTCTACAGTTGGCGAGAACACATATCCCAATATAGTGGCCCTGCTTTCTGGGATAACTGAGACAGAGATGAAAGCGGAATGCTTGAAAAATGCAAGAAATAAGCATTTAAAAGAGGAAGATTTCTGCCCCTGGATTTGGAAATTATTTGCGGAAGCCAATTATGCTACTTCATATTCCGAAGATCGAGTGGATATTGCAATGTTCAATTTCAAAAAGACAGGATTCGTTAAAAAACCTGTGGATTTTTATTTGCGGCCGTTTATGCTAGGTGTATATTATCATGAGCCGTATCATCAAAATTTTCATAGACGACCAAAAGTATGAATTCTTGACCATGATTGTGATTTTCTTGTATTTTGTTTTTTTTATATCTCTATGCTTCTTGATTATAGCCTAATGCAATGGACTGTGTGGGGCACAAAACAACAGATGAGATTTTGTTAGATTACCAAAAGGGATTATTCAACATGAGTACAAATATTCCTTTCTTCTCTTTAGCATGGAATACTAATCTTGCACATGAAGACATGTACGTTTTTTAAATTAAATTTAAACGGAGCAGTGAATATGCAAGTGGCAATTTAAATATCTGAAAAATTCTGTGCGTTCAGGACGGCTCCTCAAAATGTGGACAAGTACTATCTAAATTTCTTTGAAACGGTGGATTTAAAAAATAGCATTATTTTTTTCTTGAGCGATCATGGGTCTCGGAATGGAAAATTTCGTCAAACATTTATAGGCTGGTATGAAGACAAATTGCCCATGTTGTGGATTTATATTGGGGATGAAGTTCAGGAAACTAATCCCGACTGGCTTCCGAATTTACAAAAAAATGCACGGTATAATACTTAACAAGCTGACAAAAGTTAAAAACAAATACGAATGTGTAAAAATATGTAATGAAGTTAAAATATTTTGTTCACAGGCGGCTGACATCACATTATGACGTTTTTGCAACAATGTCTCACGTATTGCAATCTTATCCATTGGTTTCAGAAAGTATTCAAAAAAGTGCAACGTTAGGAAAATCTTTGTTTTCAAATGAAATCCCAATGGATCGTAGTTGTGAATCTGCAGGTATTCCAGAGAGATTTTGTGTGTGCATTTTACCCAAAGAATTGCCAACAACTGATCCCAATTTGTTATTAGCAGCCGAAGAGACAACGAAAACACTGAATGAGCATTTAGCATTAGCAGCTAATGGTAGATGTGCACATTTGAGAGTCAGTAAAATTACTGCTGGTGCTACATTATCCAATAAACAAGCCAAAAAGAATATATTCTATATTGTTGATTTTATTGCTGAGCCAGGGAATATTTTGATTGAGGCTCATGTTGAATATACAGTGAGTTCTAAAGTTTTCAGCTCTAGTCCTGATGTTTCACGGCTGAATAGAATGGTGGGCGATTTTTCTTGCATAACTGACTCCAAGCTGGAAAAATTCTGCTCATGTTTGTGATTTTATATTTGTGATATAGTTAGTTACATATTCAATTACTTTAAGGCATTTAAGAGTTTATTTTAATATGCTTTAAGGGTAATATTTTAGTGCCAAATATTTAAATGTGATATAAATAGCGAAATGTTTGGTTAAATAGGTTTCGTTTCGTATCAATAAAAGACTAATGACTAATGATTGCGGTATGTCTTTAGTAATTATTTATTCTGAATTTGATTACATGGTTTCATCTCAGTAAGATCAGCTTTACTTCGTTTTGGCTTTCATTGAAGTGACTTCACTAGGCAATTTTTGTTTCATTTGAATTGCAAGTTTCTTCACATTATTCCATTTCGGGGGCAATTCTTCCATTTGTCGATGCACAGCTGCTGGGAGCTCGTAGTCGTAAGAATTTAGAATCGCTATGTAATCTTTAATGGGATCAAATAAACTTGTGGATGTAGGTTGCCGGTCATTCACTTCTTGAATGTAATTTCTCACAGTGGAGATTCCTTTTGGCTCGGATGGTGCTGGTGCGCTGAACATACGTTCTGCTTCTCCGATGAATTTTTCCAAATCGCTTAGCCTGTATTGATGAAGAAAAATGTGTATATTTCGCATTAATTTCTTTGCTGCTCAAAAGAGCATTTGAGCTTTTATAAATCCGTACCCGCCTACAACACTGTCTATCAAATACTGTTTGAATCCAAGACTCCATTTTTTGCAATTATTTAGCAAAGCTTGTCGAAAAGGACGGACGTCAAGTCGAAACCATTTGTCTGCTACAAATTCTGGTTGTATTTTTTCCACTTCCAAATAAATTTCTTCGTATTTATCGATCTACATGCATAAATATTTTACAAACCATTCCTCATTATAATACTGAGAGAAGCAAAAGTTTTCATGCATTGTATCCACCATTTCTTTAAACTGATCCATAGTTGCTGGCTGCTCAAGAGGCTCTTCGCCTGCAGATTTAGCCTCTAGTTCTTGCGGCGTCAGTTGGTGCCCGTATTTTAAAAATTGCTTCAAAAATTCGCCCTTATCTTCTTCCCACAAATAGTTATACATTTCGTACTTCATTCCATATTCAAACGCTTGGTTCATAACACTCTGTACTCGGTCTTCAATGTCTTGCCTCATATCCAAAATGACGTCCGAATTTTCAATGTCGGACTATCAGTCGAAGTATTTTCAATATAAGCTAAAACTTTAATCTTTTAAATATAAATGATCTATATAGTATCTTACCGCGTAGTTAGAAGTCTGGCCATTTTTCACCCTGTCCACTAGTGTACCAATGGTTATTATGTCCAAAAGCACGTCTTCAACCACATTCAAAAAGCTTGTTTGTTGTGCGAAATCAAGTGGTGGGTCAAACAACATTTCACTTTCTACTAACTCCATTTTCACCTCGAATAATGGACCTGGTGTTAAGTTTGAATCTGTGTGATCTGCCAAGTACCCAAAACTGGAAACAATACAATCCAAATAGTAGAAAATCCTATACTTTCCAATTTTTCTAACTGACTAAATAAACTAGACTGAAGGTTTGTTTTCCAAACTAAACTATATCGCTACCATAAGGCAAAAAAATCAAATTTTATTTTTTACTTACGAAACACTGGCAATTTTTACGAGTCCATCCAAAACAATCTCATCAATATAACTCAGGTAATCATGCCAAACAGAGTGTGAAGAAGCCGGATCACAGAGTAGACTTTTATTCTCGGCGACCAAAGCTTTAATTTTTTCGGACATGTCTGCAATAGCTTGGAAAGAAATATCCCGCTGACTTTTGGCTTCTTCGTCCAATGCCAGTAGCTCATCCCGGTTTCCATGTTTCCGCTCGTACAATGGTTTGTTCAAAAAGGCGGCAAGAAGTTTTTGAATACTCTTCACATTAGCTTGTGATTGAAGCAATTTAGATTCTAGATCTTCGATCGGTCCTTTTAATTGCTTAATGAAGTCTGGGATATCTGTAAAAAAATTAAAATGCAAGGATTATAGGTAATTTTTTAAACAGTTGAGTAAACGCGACCATATTTTATTGTTTTAAGGTTTACTCGAGCTATTCCATTTGATAGATTTTTCGCCCTGTGCAATCAAACTATCAATCTTGCTCATCTGAGTATCCATCAAATTCATTTCGACCCCATTGGCAACACTTTGGATTTTGTTGTAAGACGAGACAATCATATCCAAGTGAATTAGATTTCGTCTGAACTCGTCCTTGATATCGAAAAGGTTCTTAGCTGGTCCAGGGATACTGTCAAACCCGGCGTCTTTCATGTATTTAACTTCTTTGAGAGCGCATGTTAGCTGTGAAACAAGATATCACTCTTAATTCCTGTAAAAAGATGAAATAATTCCCTCCACTCAAAATTTTTTGCTGTTGGCAAAACCTTACCTCATAATTGAAATTCACTTGAAGATCTTGGAACTCGCTACGACCCAGAATATATTCTTTCAGGTAGTCATTAGCTTCCCGATTCATCTTTTCGGACCATTCGTTAAATGTTGCTTTTTGGAAGTCTTGCAAGATTCTAGATAGCTCAATGAACTTTTCGTACATTAGTTGTGTATTGTCATCATTTTCCACTGGCAATTTAAGACTTCTGAATTGGCTGATTTTAGTTGTAATAGTTTGGTCCATATTCTTTGCCCAATATACAGATGCAGCATATGGTGGCATTGTAAAATTCACATTTATTCGCTCCTTTGGTGGAAATGCGAGCAAGTTCTCGTCCAATTGTCTCTGTTTAGTAGATCTTACGTTTGAAAAAGGGTGTTTGAATACATTTAAGATGAACACAAACTAAATTCTACCTTGATTTCACAGCAATCTGCATCTATCATTTGTACATAGTTCATATATTTCCCAACAATATCAGACTGAATCAATTGGCGATTGAGAAGTGGACCTAATGATGTTATTAGCTTAAAATATGAATCGGTATTGTGACAATCGTCCATAGCCTGACATACAATGGCAGCCAACTTTTGATCAATTTCTCCCACTTTCTCCTTGAATGTGAAATAATCATCGTCATAAGAATCGTCCTCAGGATCCGCACAATCATATCCATGTGCAGAAAAGTTGTTATAATAATTCAAAAAGTCTTGGGCCAATTCGGAAATTCTAGCACTGAGAAAGCGTCCCTTATCACCGCCAACACAAATTCCATCCAAATTACCAAATTCAACAGTAGTGCTGAAAAATTCCTACAGTCCTCATAAACGCAAAAAAAATATTGCATTATTTAAATTATTACAAATATCACTAAAAGCCACTAATTGGTTCTTCTGATTATTACATTTATACGCTTTACTCTCTCCAAGAACTTATCGTATCTCTTGAACACTAGATGAGGCAAAAAGTCCCAATTCTTGGCCTCATTTTGTGCATCAAAGTACACGGGAAGTTTCGTTTTGTGAGTAGCATACAATTCCCTAAACAATTTGAGTCCATTGTAAACAGCTGAAGTTTTTGCAAGTCCTTCATGTGGATCCATATTGAAAATGGAACTGTCCCCACCCAAAAATTGGCGTCCCATGTCAATCAACATGTTGCAAATCTCTTGCAACAATACAATGATTCTTGCAGCTGAGCAATAGTATTTAGAGTGACCCCAAACTAAACAAATACAGTGCATCAAAGGTCTCATATAGCGTCCTAACTCGTTAAACTTGGCCATTCGCACCAGCTCCAAATGTTTTTTTAATGGCTTCAAATGAGCCAATATATCCTGCGCTTCCGCCACAGATGCTACTACATTACGGAAAATGGATCGGAAACTTGGCCAATATGTCGATTCCGTTTGTTCCAAAATGTTGGCAATTTTGTGCACTTTTTCTTCATTCAGTTGATCGTAAATGCATTGCAAGTCTTGTACTCGGTCTTCCCAAAAGGCGAGTTCAGCAAAGGGTGTTGGATGATTTCCTGATTGCAATGCTTTAGAAGAATCTTGCTTCAACACTTCGGTTATTTGTTGACTCCATTTTACAACTAGGGTTTCAATTGTTGTTTTTACTTGTAAGTCTACTTCACTTGGTCCCCTGATAAAGTAATGCAATATTACGACAACATTATGAAAGGAATTTTTCGGATGGACTATCGCTAATTTATTGGTTTACATTTCTTTAACTCTCCGCTCATTCTCATCTATTGTCTCCATATTTAGAGGCATTGGAAGCAAAGTTTTACCACGAAGTTGCCCTTGTACTGTGTAAAGAACTCCACATATTTCTTGAGTATGGTGTTTTACATCAGTGATTACAGTATCAGGCCATTTTTCTTGGTTCACTTCTGTAGTAACTAGAGGCCGAATGACCTAAGAATTAAAATGATTAGTAGACACCTGAAGAAATAGTTTTACAAATTCGGAATATTGAAATTACTTCTTCAATAAATGCAACAAGATTTTCCAGCGGATATTGTGACAAGTCTCCATATAAAACATTGTCTTTAAAAGTGACATCATCCCTAGAGAACATCATGGGTTCCTTTTTTAGAAAAAAGGCTGATTTCGATTTTGGGCCTTGAGGGTAGCTATCCAAAGCTTTTAAATCTCCTTTAATATCCTTTGTTATGACCAGCATCTGAGTTTCATCAGATAATTCGTGTCTAATTATCATGTGGGCTTAAACTGCTTTTGTATTCAATAAACCACAGAAGGCATGTACACAAAAAAGCAGTGAGCGCTTTGCATGTTGTAAATCGTCCTTAATCATGTTTGGCATATTTTGCAACCTCTAACTACAAAATTTCAGTTAAATCGACCAAGATTTGATGATTAAAGCAAGCCTACGTAGAAACCTGTTTGTTATCTTATTCATAGCTCAAAATATGACAGACAGACGGACCAAGTGACGTACATTTAATCATTATAAAGTAGTTTCGCCTCGCTCACTTCTGTTTTTAACATTTAACGTTTATCTACTTTTGGGAAAAAGAATCCAAATCTTCAACAAACATAGTAATTGACAAAATAGAAAATTTGGCAACATAAAGTACTGCAAGCCGCCTTTTTTACAGAGCCATATATACTATGAGAACTGCTTGGAATTTTTTTTAGGCCTACGCCTTGAAAGCCTAACTGTATGCAGTACGTTATCTAATAGTTAGTAAATCTCTTATGCTTATTCAATTGTATAAGGATAAAAAAGTGACAAGTCTTACAGGAATTTCTTCACTTTCGAAAAAGTCGTTTAGAGTAGATCTATTTTCTTCCACAGAAAGCATTTGCTGCCAGTTATCTACGTTTATTGAAAGAGCATGAGATGTAAAATCAAACATGAAGTCTTGGCGAGGATCTTGTCCCATTTCGAAAACTAAAGATTGTCGATCTTTTGCCATGATTAACTACTATTTTTGTTCCAAGTATTTTAATAGACAAAATATGGTTTTGAAATCGTTGCACTATAAAAAGAGGATGAAATTATCGCAGGACATGAAAATGTTTGAAAGGTTTGAACCTTTTCAGTGAGTACAGCGAGCTTATGAACATTTTTATTTACTGCTCAAAATATGGTTGCTTGGAGAACAATGAATGAAGAATAGAGTGCAAAGATTTTTTTTTACGATTTATCTATTTTCATACGTGAGGCCAAAGTATATAGAGTTGTATTTTGTAGTTTATAGGCAAGGTAAACGCAACGAGCAGAGGATCTTGAGAATACTATAGTGAATGTTTTTTATTTCAAAATTAAGAACCACAACTTTTATCTTTCCCTACACCTCACATATATACATACAAAGATACAAACGTAACTAAACTAAATAAAATAAAAACGTAATTAGATATAAAAAAGACCAGAAGTTATATGAAGAGTCTGATGCTAAAAGAGCGTGTCGAAAATCGCTAAAATATATTTCCACTATGGCAACACTATGTGAGATGAGAAAAAAATCATGAATTATATTTTAGCTTGGTTTATTAGGAAAAAAGCATAGGAAACTGCAATTAGCTATTACTAAGCATAAAATAGCAAGTATTTAGGGTTCTAAATGATGGTTGACAATAGTATTGTAAAAATTGACAAAGTGGCACAGTGAGATTCTTAGTTATTGTCTACCTTTTTTCTGAGCCTTGACTGCGGTATCCCATGAATTCCAAAAAAAAAGCGCTGACACACATTGACTGTACGTTCTGCTAATTTCAGTTTGTATTGAAAATTTTTTCTACCTCCACCGTTTGCAAAGTTTTCTCTACGAGAAACTTCTATCAATCCTCTCAAATATGAGTTTTGTAATTCATGATTTTCTATTTCGTTGAAATTTTGAAATATGGTCCTCATTTCTAC
>Ga0210040_10000882_pt1 | contig 47917 bp, 42 predicted proteins | sample CryGeyCG12114_NA_FD_185462 | JGI IMG/M metagenome (GOLD analysis project Ga0210040, IMG submission 185462) | Groundwater microbial communities from aquifer - Crystal Geyser CG19_WC_8/21/14_NA (SPAdes) (version 2) | ecosystem: Environmental > Aquatic > Deep subsurface > Groundwater | place: USA...
CGCGGCCGGACGGTCCTGGTCGAGCCGGCCGAGGCCTACCGGCGGCTGGGCGTGGTCACCGGAGCCGGCCATCCGGTGGTCATCACCCACGGGCACTACGACCACATCGGCAACGTGCACCTCTTCCCCCGGTCGCCGATCGTGGTCAGCGGCGCCGAGCTGGACTTCTGGACGTCCCCGATGGCGGAGAAGACGCTGATCGCCCACTTCGCCGAGCCCGCGGAGGTGGCGGAGCTGACCCGCGCCGAGCGGGAGGGCCGGCTGCAGCGGTTCAGCGGCTCGGTCGAGGTCGCCCCGGGCGTGGTGGTGACCGAGGTCGGCGGGCACACCCCCGGACAGTGCATGGTGACCGTGCCCACCGCGGCCGGCACGGTGCTGCTGACGTCGGACGCCGTGCACTTCACCGAGGAGCTGGAGCGCGACATGCCGTTCATCTCGGTCACCGACCTGCCGGGCATGTACCGCGGCCTGCAGACGGTGCGCGACCTGATCACCACCGGCGCCGTCGACCACGTGCTGACCGGGCACGACAGCGGCCTGCTCGACCGGCTGGAGCCCTACCGACCGGAGCTGGCCGGCGTGGCCGGGGTCATCGGGAGGCTGGACCGGTGACCGGCCCGACGACGCTGGCGGAGTGGGTGCGGCGGGTCAACGACGACCCGGAGAACGCGCACATCGGCCGCTGGTCCTCCTTCGTCCTCCGGGCCGGGGTGGACGACGGCCCGGACGTGCTGCTGCGCTACGACCGTGCCGTGCTGTCGGTCGAACCGGTGGCCGGCGACGCGGCCGCCGACATCGAGCTGCGCGGCCCACGCAGCGCCTGGCGTGAGCTGGCCGATGCCTCCGCCGCCCCGCGGCGGCACGACCTGCTCGCGCTCAGCAAGGCGCCGGACGGCATCCGGATCACCGGCGGGCGCGACCAGCTGCTCCGGCACCTGCGGGTGCTGAACCGGCTCGTGGAACTGGGGAGGACCGATGACTGACGGCACCGTCGAGGACGTGGTCGGGCGGTACGTCCACGTCCGCTCCGCCGGCACCGACCACCGCGTCTACTTCGAGGAGGCCGGGACCGGACCGGTGCTGCTGGCGCTGCACACCGCCGGGTCCGACAGCCGGCAGTTCCGGCACCTGCTGGCCGACCCGGCGGTCACCGGGTCGCACCGGGTGGTGGCCTTCGACCTGCCCCGGCACGGCCGGTCGCTGCCCCCGGACCAGTGGTGGACCCAGGAGTACCTGCTCACCACCGACCGCTACGTCGCGATCGTGGAGGACTTCTGCGACGCCCTCGGCCTGGACTCCCCGATCGTGCTGGGCTGCTCCATGGCCGGCTCCCTCGTCATCGAGCTGGCCCGGCGCTCACCGCAGCGCTGGGCCGGCGTCATCGGGCTGTCCGGCGCGCTGAACGTGGCCGGCCGCTTCCAGGACTGGCCGTTGTCGCCGGACCTGAACGCCCAGCAGGTCGTCGCCTCCTGGACGTCGAGCCTGATGTCACCGCACAGCCCGGAGTCCGCGCGCCGCGAGGTGTGGTGGACCTACAGCCAGGGCGGTCCGGGGGTGTACCGCGGCGACACCTACTTCTACTCCGAGGACCTCGACCTGCGCGCCACGGCGGGTGACATCGACACCGCGGCCTGCCCGGTCTGGCTGTTCACCGGCGAGTACGACCACGCCTGCAGCCCCGACGACACCGCCGAGGCGATCGCCGCCATCCCCGGCGCCCGGGGCGGGACGATGGCCGGCATCGGCCACTTCCCGATGGCCGAGAACTACCCGCTGTTCCGCACCACCCTGCTGCCGGTGCTCGACGAGCTGGCCGCCGGAGCCGGCCGGTGAGCGGGATCGACACGCACTGTCACGTCTTCCGCGCAGCCGGGGTCCCGGCGACGCCGCTGGTGGGCGGTGCGGCCTACCGGCCGCCGCCGGTGGACGTCGACGACCACGCGGCGCACCTGGCCGCCGTGGACTGCGACCGCGGGGTGCTGGTCCAGCCCAGTGCCTACGGCTCCGACCACCGGGTGCTGCTGGCGGCACTGCGCAGCCGGCCGGAGCAGCTGCGCGGGGTCGGCTGCGTCCCGGTCGGCACGCCCGCGGACGTCCTCGCCGAGATGAACGCGGCCGGCGTCCGGGGCACCCGGGTGCAGGACGGCTACCCCGGCGGCGTCCCGGTGTCGGCGCTGGTCGAGGTGGGGGAGATGGTGGCGCCGCTGGGCTGGCACGTGGAGCTGTGGACCGACGTGCGACGCCACCTCGACCAGCTCGCCGACCAGGTCCGCCGGTGTCCGGTGCCCGTCGTGCTGGACCACCTGGCGTACCTGCCCTCCGATGTCGGGCTCGACCACCCGGCGATGCAGCTGGTGCTCGAGCTGCTGGCCGAGGGCTCGGTGTGGGTGACGCTGTCCGGACTGGACCGGCTGCTGCCGCCCGACGCCGGGACCGATCCGGGTGCGCCGGGGTTCAGCGCCCGGTGGGCCGAGCACGAGGAGGCCATCGCCGCCCGGGTGGCGGCGTTGGTCGCGACGGCTCCGCAGCACCTGCTGTGGGGCAGCGACTGGCCGCACGTCGGGCTGCAGCTGCCGCATCCCGACAGCGGCGCGGTGCGCGCCCGGCTCGACTCGTGGGTCCCCGACCGCGCCGTCCGCCAGCAGGTCCTGCTGGACAACCCCCAGCGCCGCTACGGTTTCCCGGTGATCCCCGCGCCATGACGGTGCCGGCCTGGCGCACGACTCCCGGAAGGCCCCCACGATGACGTTCGGACCTGGGCAGCTCACCCCCACGGCGTTCCTCGACCGGTCGGCCCGGGTGTTCCCGGAGCGCACCGCGGTTCTCGACGGCGACCGGCGGTTCACCTACCGGGAGTTCGCCGAGCGATCGCGCCGGCTCGCCGGCGGCCTGGCCGGGCGGGGGATCGCCCCCGGGGACCGGGTGGCCGCGCTCTGCGCCAACAGCAGCACCATGCTGGAGGTGCACAACGGCGTCCCCTGGGCCGGCGCGGTGCTCGTGCCGCTGAACACCCGGCTCGCCCCGGCCGAGCTGGAGTACGTGCTGCAGCACTCCGGCGCCGCCCTCCTGGTGGCCGACGAGCAGTTCCGGGCGGTCGCCGAGCAGGTCGCCGCAGCCGTGGGCATCCCCACCGTCGTCGCTGCCGGGCCGGACGGCGAGTACGAGCGGCTGCTGGCCGGGGCCGATCCGCTGTCCCTGCCCTGCACCGACGAAGACGGCCTGCTGGCGCTGAACTACACCTCGGGCACCACCGGCCGGCCCAAGGGCGTGATGTACAGCCACCGTGGCGCGTACCTGCAGGCACTCGCGATGACCGTGCACACCGGGATGGGCGTGGACAGCCAGTACCTGTGGACCCTGCCGATGTTCCACTGCGACGGCTGGTGCTTCCCGTGGGCGGTGACCGCCGCCGGAGCGGTGCACGTCTGCCTGCCGCGGGTCGAACCCGGCCGGGTCTGGGACCTGCTGCGCAGCGAGGGCATCACGCACTTCAGTGCCGCGCCGACCGTGCTGACCATGATCGCCGCCGACCCGAAGGCCCAGGACGGCCCGGTGGCCCGCCCGGTCGCCGTGCAGACCGGGGGCGCGCCGCCCTCGCCGACCCTGCTGGCCACGATGTCGGCGCTGAACATGGACGTCACCCACCTGTACGGGCTGACCGAGACCTACGGGCCGATCGCGATCAACCAGTGGCAGCCGCAGTGGGACGAGCTGCCCCCCGCCGAGCGCGCCCAGCTCAAGGCCCGGCAGGGGGTGGGCAACATCGTCGCCGAGGCGCTGCGCGTGGTCACCGCCGACGGCGAGGACGTCCCGGCGGACGGGGCGACGATGGGGGAGATCGTCGCCCGCGGCAACGACGTGATGCTGGGCTACTACCGGGACGAGCAGGCGACGGCGGCGGCCACCCTGCCCGGGCCGGACGGTGCGCCCGGCTGGTTCCGGACCGGCGACCTGGCCGTCGTCCACCCCGACGGCTACCTGGAGATCCGGGACCGCAGCAAGGACGTCATCATCTCCGGTGGGGAGAACATCTCCTCGGTCGAGGTGGAGCGGGCGCTGGACGCCCATCCCGCGGTGCTGGAGTCCGCCGTGGTCGCCGAGCCGCACGACAGGTGGGGCGAGGTGCCGGTCGCGCACGTCACCCTGCGGCCGGGCGCCGTGGTCGACGACGAGGAGCTGTCCACCTTCCTGCGGGCGCGGCTGGCGAGCTTCAAGGTGCCGAAGCGCTACACCTACGGCGACCTGCCCAAGACCTCCACCGGCAAGGTGCAGAAGGGCCGGTTGCGCGAGCACCACACCGGCTGACCGCCGCACCACACCGGCTGACCGCCGCACCACACCGGCTGACCGCCGCGCCGCGCCGCGCCGAGGAACGCCGGACACGCGAGGACCTGAGCTCCCCGATTGTCACGGCCCGGTAACGCAGTTACCGTGGCTGGGTCCGGTCCGGTCATCACGTCCCCAGCCGGGGAGTCCGCACCGACGCCGCCGAGTCGCCCTCCGGGGCGAGCCGGGGACCCACCGCACCACTGGGGTGAATCCCACCCGGGCGAACCGTCCGGGCGGGTAGGGCTGCTTCCCGCCCGAACCTGTCAGCTGACCCGGTAGGCGGCACCAGGGAGAACGGAGAGCCGCCGCATGGCGTGCCCCTGCTCGACACGTACCCGCACCGACCGGCCGACCGGGGTGCTGCCGCACAGCTGACCGCCCGCGGCCCTCCGCCGCCGCGCGGCTCCCGCCCGAGCACCCACGCCCCGACCGGCTCCCCGCCGGTCGCCGGCGCCCGGGTCAGGGAGTCCGCGGCCGAGCGCCGCAGCCTCGCTGCCGCCGACCTCCGCAGCCGCCGCCCTCCCGGCGCGTCGCCGCTGCGCCCGATGCACCCGGAGCACCCCACCCTCATGGACCCCCGCACCACCTCCCGCCGCGCTGCCCGTGGGCGCCGTCGTCCGCCCGTCCGCCGTCCCGGGCTGTACGTCGGCGTGGCCGCGGCCGGCGCGGTGCTGCTCAACGTGCTCGCCGGTCCGGACCCGGCCGCGCAGGCCGAGGCCGGCGCCGAGCCGGTCAGCGTCGCCGCGCAGCTCGGTCTCACCGCGCAGACCGGCCCCGCCGCCGCCTCGCCCGACCTGGCGCCGCTCGCCGACCTGGCGGCCAGCCGGGGCACCCGCGAGGCCGAGCAGACCGCCGCCCAGCAGGCGCAGGCCGCCGCCGACCAGGTCGTGCTGGACCAGCAGGTGGCCGCCGCCGAGGCCGCCGCGGCCGAGGCCGCCGCCGCCGAGACCCGGGCCGCCGAGGAGGCCGCTGCCCAGCAGCAGCAGGCCGCCGCAGCCGCCGAGGCGGTTCCGGCCGCGGGCGCCGAGGACGAGGCCGTTGCGGCGGCCACCTCCGTGGCGGCGACCGCGGTCGCCAGGATCAGCAACAGCAGCGGCAGCGTGAAGCCGCAGGTGCAGGCGGCCGCCGACGCCGTGGTCTCCTCCGTGCCCGGCGCCGACGACATCACCCTCGGCGGCACCCGGGCCAGCGCGACCGACCCGGCCGGGCACCCCTCCGGGCTGGCGCTGGACTACATGGTGATGGCCGACGCGGCTCTCGGCGACGCGATCGTCGCCTACCACGTCGCCCACTGGGCCGAGCTCGGCGTGGACTACCTGATCTGGGAGCAGCGGATGCTCAGCTCGCCGGGCGGCTCGTGGCAGACGATGGCCGACCGCGGCGGCACGACCGCCAACCACTACGACCACGTGCACGTCAACTACGAGGGCTGAGCGCGCGCTCCGTCCAGCAGCCGCTGCACCACGGGGGACGGGCGCAGCGGCACCGGCCGACCGCGGTACGCGGCCGCGTCCAGGTGGTCCAGCAGCAGCTCCAGCCCCGGGGCGGACAGCCCGGTGACCGAGCCTGCGTCGATGCCGGCGACCCGCACCGGTTCCCAGCCGTAGCGGCGGTGGAACGAGTGCACGGCCGCCGGCCCGACCTCGCCGGCCAGGCACAGCACCGGCCCGCCGGCGGTGTTGAGCAACCGGACGACGCCGCGGCCCGCTGAGTCCTCCCGCACCGCGCCAGTCTGTCGCTCCCCGGCCGGTTCCGCCGCCGGTGGCCGGTGCGGCCCGGGCCGGGTCGGGCGACGATGGGCACGTGCTGCGGTCGGTGCTCCGGGCAGCGGTGGTCCTCGTCGTCCTGTTGGCTGCGCTGATGGGTCTGCTCTGGGCGTTCCAGCGGCGGCTGGTGTACCTGCCCGACGACGGGCCGCTGCCCGCGGCGGCCGATGCCGTCCCCGGCGCCCGCGACGTCGAGCTCACCACCACCGACGGGCTCGTCCTCGGCGCCTGGTTCGTGCCCGGCCCGACGGCGGACGCGCCGACGGTGCTGGTGGCCGCGGGCAACGGCGGCTCCCGGGCGATGCGCGCACCGCTGGCCCGAGCGCTGTCGGCGGCCGGGCTGGGGGTGCTGCTGTTCGACTACCGCGGCTACGGCGGCAACCCGGGCAGCCCGAGCGAGGAGGGGCTGGCCCGCGACGTCCGGGCCGCGCGCAGCTGGCTGCTCGAGGACGCCGGCGTGCTCCCGGCGCGGCTCCTCTACTACGGCGAGAGCCTGGGCTGCGCCGTCGTCACCGAGCTCGCTGTCGAGCACCCCCCGGCGGGGCTGGTGCTGCGCTCGCCGTTCGTCGACCTGGCCGCGGTGGGCAGCGAGCACTACCCCTTCCTCCCGGTGCGGCAGCTGCTGCGTGACCGCTACCCGGTCGCCGAGCAGATAGCCCGGGTCGACGTGCCGACCACCGTCGTGCTCGGCAGCGCGGACACGATCGTGCCTCCCGCGCAGGGCCGGCAGGTCGCCGGGGCCGCCGCCCAGCTGCACCGCCTGGTCGAGGTGGCCGGCGCCGACCACAACGACGCCGTGCTGCTGGACGGCGACGCCCTGGTCGAGGCGGTCGTCGAGCTCGCGCCGCGGTGAGCGGTCAGGTGCCGCAGAAGGTCTGGTAGGCGCCGAAGTCCTGCGGAGCGGGCTCGGCGAACCGCTCCAGGCCGGTGCGCTCCTCGTACGGCGCGGAGACCGCGGCCAGCAGCTCCGACAGCGGTCCCAGGTCGCCGGCGGTGGCCGCGGCCAGCGCCTCCTCCACCAGGTGGTTGCGCGGGATGTACACCGGGTTGACCCGGTCCATCGCGTCGGCGTCCGGGCCCAGTGGGCGCCAGCGCGCCAGCCAGCCGTCGATGCCGGCGAGGTCGAGGAACAGCAGCCGCACCGGCTCGGCGTCGCCGCGGGCCGCCGTCGCGAGCCGGCGGTAGCAGGTGGTGGCGTCGGCGTGGTCGGCGCGGAGCAGGCCGACCAGCTCCTCGGCGAGCGCGGCGGTCACCGCGTCGTCCAGGCCCGCGGGCAGCCCCAGCTTCGCCCGCATGCCCTCGGTCCAGGCGGCGTCGTACTGCGGCCGGAACCCGCCGAGCGCGGCGACGGCGAGCTCGATCGCCCGCTCCTGATCGGCGTCGAAGAGAGGCAGCAGCGCCTCTGCCAGCCGGGCCAGGTCCCACTCGGCGACCAGCGGCTGGTTGCCGTAGGCGTAGCGCCCGCCGGTGTCGATCGAGCTGTAGACGGTGGCCGGGTCGAAGGCGTCCAGGAACGCGCACGGCCCGTAGTCGATCGTCTCGCCGGAGATCGTCATGTTGTCGGTGTTCATCACCCCGTGCACGAAGCCGACCAGCATCCACCGGGCCACCAGCGACGCCTGCGCGGTGACGACGCCCTCGAACAGAGCCAGGTAGGGGTTCGCCGCGTCCGCCGCCGCGGGGTGGTGCCGGGCGATGGCGGTGTCGGCCAGCCGGCGCAGCAGGTCGGCGTCGCCAGTGGCCCGGGCGTACTGGAAGCTGCCCACCCGCAGGTGGCTGCTGGCCACCCGGGCCAGCACGGCGCCGGGCAGCATCGTCTCCCGGCGCACCGGCTGCCCGGTCGCGGTGACGGCGAGTGCACGGGTGGTCGGGATGCCGAGGGCGTGCATCCCCTCGCTGATCACGTACTCGCGCAGCATCGGGCCGACCGCGGCCAGCCCGTCGCCACCGCGGGAGAACGGCGTCCGCCCCGACCCCTTGAGGTGCAGGTCGCGCAGCGCACCGGCGGGATCGGTCAGCTCGCCGAGCAGCAGCGCGCGCCCGTCGCCCAGGCGTGGGTTGTACCCGCCGAACTGGTGGCCGGCGTAGGCCTGGGCCACCGGGGTCGCGCCGTCCGGGACCCCCTCGCCGACCAGCAGCCGCACCCCCTCGGGGCTGTGCAGCCAGTCGGGGTCCAGGCCGAGCTCGGTGGCCAGCGCGTCGTTGAGCACCAGCAGCTGGGGGTCCGGGGCGTGTGCGGCCTGCCAGGGCAGGGCCATCTCCGGCAGCTCGCGGGCGAAGCGGTTGTCCAGGACGACGGTCGGTGCCGGGGCGACGCTCACCCCGACCAGGCTACGTCCGCACCTCCCGGCTCGCCGCAGCACGCCGAACGGCCCCGGTGCGCAGGTCACCGGGGCCGTTCGTCGTGCCGCGAGGGGTCAGCGTGCGCCGGCGCCGACCCGGTCGGGGTCCGCGTCGGGCACCGGGGCCTTCTCCAGCGCGGCGCCCTCGACGTCGAGCTGCGGCAGCCAGCGCAGCCAGCGCGGCAGCCACCAGGCCCGCTCACCGAGCAGCGCCAGCGCCGCGGGCACCAGCACCATCCGGACCACGAACGCGTCGAACACGATGCCGCTGGCCAGCGCGAAGGCGATCGACTTGATGGTCGCCTCGTCGCCGGTGAAGAAGCCGGCGAAGACCGCGAACATGATCAGCGCGGCGGCGACGACGACCGGGGCCGCCTGCCGGAAGCCGGTGCGGACGGCGTCCAGGGCCGACCGGCCGGAGCTGTGCGCCTCGTGCATCCGGGACACCAGGAAGATCTGGTAGTCCATCGCCAGGCCGAACAGGATGCCGATGACCAGGATCGGGGTCAGGCTGATCAGCGGCCCGGTGCCCGGCACGCCGAGCGGGTCGGCCAGCCAGCCCCACTGGAAGACCGCCACGGTGGCCCCGAGCGAGGCGCCGATGGTGAGCAGGAAGCCCAGCACCCCGACCAGCGGCACCAGCAGCGAGCGGAAGACCAGCACCAGCAGGACCAGCGCCAGCCCGACGACCAGGACCAGGTACACCGGCAGCGCCGCGTCCAGGGACTCGGCGACGTCGACGCTGACCGCGGTCTGGCCGGTGACGTAGGTGTCGAGGCCGTCGACGCCGGCCAGCTGGTCGCGGAGGTCGGCCACCAGCTGCTCGGTCGCCGCGCTGGTCGGCCCGGACTCCGGGACGACGGTGAGCAGCGCCGCGGTGTCGTCGGCGTTGGGGATCGGCGCGGTGACGGCGGCGACGTCGGGCAGGCCGGCGATCGGACCACTGGCGGACGCGGCCGCCTCGGCGGCGCCGGCGCCGTCGAAGAGCACGGTGAGCGGGCCGTTGAAGCCCTCGCCGAAGGCGTCGGCGAGCAGCTGCTCGGCCCGGCCCTGGGTGCTGTCGTCGGCCTGGGTCTGCACCAGCGTCGTCTGCATCGAGAAGAACGGGACGGCGATCACCCCGAGGGCGACCACGGCCAGCAGCAGCGCGGGCACCCGGTGCCGGGTGACCGTGTCGACCCAGCCGGCGAGGAAGCCGCGCCCGCGGGCCGGGGCGTCGCTGGTCGCGAGGGCGGTGCTGCGCTGCCTGCGGGGCAGGGCGCGGCGGCCCAGCAGCCCGAGCACGGCGGGCACCAGGGTGAGCGCGACCAGGACGGCCACGACGATGGTCCCCGCCGCGGCGATGCCCATCTGGCTCAGGAACGGGATGCCGACGACGGTCAGCCCGACCAGCGCGATGACCACGGTCAGCCCGGCGGTCACCACCGCCGACCCGGCCGTGCCCACGGCGGTGGCGACCGCCGTCCCGACGTCGGACCCGCGGCGCAGCTCCTGGCGGAACCGGCTGACGATGAACAGCGCGTAGTCGATCCCGACGGCCAGGCCGAGCATGCCGGCCAGGGCCGAGGTGGTGGAGGACAGGTCCAGGAAGCCGGTCGCGATGGTGATGCCCAGGACCCCGGTGCCGACGCCGACCACGGCGGTCAGCAGGTTCATCCCGGCGACGACCAGCGTGCCGTAGGTGACGGTCAGGATGAGCAGCGCGACGACGACACCGGCGAGCTCACCGGGCCCACCGACGCCCGGGGTCTCGCTGAGCGCCTCCCCGCCGATCTCCACGGTCAGCCCGCCGCTGCGGGCGTCGTCGACCGCCTCGACCAGGGCGTCCTGCTCGGCGACGGTCACCCCGCCGACCGCGGCGTCGTAGCTGACCGTGCTGTACGCGGTGGTCTGGTCGGCGTTGACCGCCGGCGCCGCCGGGTCCAGCGGGTCGCTCGCCGACACCACGCCGGGCAGCTGCCCCAGCGCGGTGACCAGCTCCTCGACGGCCGCAGCGTTCTCGGCCGTGGTGATCGTCTCCCCGGCGGGTGCCTGCACCACCACGCGCGCCGTGGCGCCGTCGCCGCCGGCACCGAACTCCTGCTCGATGAGCGTCAGGGCGGTGGTCGACTCCTGGCCGGGGATGGAGAAGGTGCTGGACGTGGTGCCGGCCAGCGTGGCAGCGCCGACGCCGCCGGCGATCAGCACGGCGAGCCAGACGAGCACGACGGCGAGCCGGTGGCGATGGGAGAACGCCCCGAGTCGGGACAACAACAGAGCCATGGGATCAGGCCTCCACCTGGTAGGGGACGGACGGGGAGGCGCCAGGACGGCGGTGGCCGAGCGCGTCGAAGCAGGTGGCGACCACGAAGGGGCGCCACGCGGTGTGCTGGGCGTGCTGGTTGGCGGCGAGGCTGAGCACGGCCAGGGCGGCCAGCGCGCCGACGACGCGGACCACCCGCTCGGGATCGCCCGCCGCCGGCTCTGCCGCGGTGACGTCGATGCCGAAGGCGCGCAGCGCACCGGCACCCACACCGTCGGTCCCGGCCGCGACCTCGTAGCCGCCCTGGGTGACCGGCGACAGCAGCAACGCCACCATCCCGGGGTGCGCCAGGGCGACGTCGACCATCGCCTCCACCGCGCGGCGGTCCCGGTCGGGGCCGGCGGGCAGGTGCGCCACCTGCTCGACGACCTGGTCGCCGAGGTGCGTCGACTGGGCCAGCACGGCGGCGTGCAGGGCGTCCTTGGTCGGGAAGTGGTGCAGCAACCCGGCCTTGGACAGCCCGACGGCGTCCGCGACGTCCTGCACCGACGTCTTGGCGAAGCCCTGCCGGGCGAACAGCGCCGCCGCCCGGTCCAGGATCTGCTCGTCGGCCTGCTGCCGGAACGATCGGGTCACGCCGCGACGATACGACCCTACCGACCAGATCGGTCGGGGGACCTACCAAAGTGGTAGGTGGGTTCGCTCACACGGTCGTCGGTGGGATCGCTGCGCCGCGCAGCTCCCGGCGCAGGATCTTCCCGGTGACGGTCTTGGGCAGCTCGTCCAGCAGGACGACGCTGCGCGGGTACTTGTAGGCGGCCATCCGCTCCCGGCAGTGCGCGATGAGCTCCTCGGGGGTGACCGTGGCACCGGGCTTGACGCTCACGAACGCCTTGACCGTCTCCCCGCGGCGCTCGTCGGGCACGCCGACGACGGCCGCCTCCCGGACCGCCGGGTGCTCGGCCAGGACGTCCTCGACCTCCCGGGGCCAGACCTTGTAGCCCGACGCGTTGATCATGTCCTTCTTGCGGTCGACGATGAACACCCAGCCCGCCGGGTCCATGAACCCGACGTCCCCGCTCCGCAGCGCACCGCCGGGCAGGCCGGCCGCGGTCTCCTCCGGCTTCCCCCAGTAGCCGGCGACGACCTGCGGGCCCTCGGCCACGATCTCCCCGATCTCACCCAGCGGCAGGTCGGCGCCGTCGTCGTCCTGGATGCGGACGGTCGTGCTGGGCGCGGGCACCCCCACCGACAGCGCTCCCGACGTCGGGTCGACCGGTGAGGCGGTGCCGAACGGCGTCACCGTCATCGGCGACGTCGTCTCGGTGAGGCCGTAGGCGTTGTGCACCTGCTTGCCGGTGGCGGCGAGGAACGCCTTCTCGGCCGTGGGGGAGATGGCCGCACCACCGGAGTAGATCGAGGTGAACGAGGCGAAGTGGTCGCGGGTGACGCCCGGTGCGTTGAGCAGCGCGCTGAACGCGGTGATCGCCCCGATGGTGAAGGTGGGCCGGTGCTCGACCAGCGCGTCCAGCACGACCTGCGGCTCGAACCGGTACGCCAGCACCAGCGGCGCCGGGACGAGCAGGCTCACCGCGACGTGCCCGATCAGCCCGGTGATGTGGAACAGCGGGGCGAGGCCGAAGACCGCGCCGTCCCGGCCGGCGTGCACCCAGTCCCGGTAGACCTGGGCGGTGAAGACCACGTTGCGGTGGGTGTTCATCGCCCCCTTCGGCACACCGGTGGTCCCGGAGGTGTAGGTCAGGAACGCCACGTCCTCGGGCCGCAGCTGCACCGGGGGCGGGGTCTGCCCCCGGTGCGCGGCGAGGAACTCGCCGAGGTCCGTCGTCCCCTCGTGCCGCTGCCGGCTCATCCCGGCGAACAGCCGCTCGTCGTGCCGGGACTGGAACTCCAGCTCGCTGGTGGTGAGCACCAGCCGCACCCCGGTGCCGGGCACGACCTCCCGGGCGACCGAGTCGTACAGCGCCTCCAGGGCGAGCAGGACCGTGGCGCCGGAGTCCGCCAGGAGGTGGGCGAGCTCCCGCTGCCGGCTCATCGGGTTGATCGACACCATGACCCCGCCGGCCTTCCAGGCGGCCACCATCGCGATCACGAACTGCGGGACGTTCTGCAGGTACACCGCCAGCCGGTCACCGGGGGAGAAGCCGTTGGCGAGCAGCCCGACGGCCAGCGCGTCGCTCAGCTCGTCCAGCTCCGAGCGCGTGATCACGCCGTCGAAGTACTGCAGCGCCACGCCCGAGGGGTCCCGGGCCACGCCGGCCCGGAACATGCTGAGCGCGTCGTCGAACTCGATGTCGTAGTCGGCCGGCTGGTCGCGGTACAGGCTCAGCCACGGGCGCTCGTCGTAGCCGCTCACGATGCGGCTACTTGATGACGACGGGGTTGACCGGCGTGCCGGCCGCCTTGGCCACCTTGAGCGGAGCGGCGACGTAGAGGAAGGCGTACTGGCCGTCCTCGGCGCAGTCGGCGGCCAGCGCCTCCAGGTCGGCGATCTCGGTCAGCGTCACGCCCAGGTTCCGCATCAGGGCGCTGTGCAGCACCAGGGCGACGCCGTTGTTCGGGTCGGTGGTGACCTCGTTGGCGATCGTGTCGGTGACCAGGTTGGGGATCTCCATCTCCTGGAACCACTGCACCAGCTCGGGGCTGTAGACCAGCCCGGGCTCGTTGAAGCCCTCGTAGAACGCCTCACCCTGCTCGTGGAACAGCTGCAGGAAGTTGGTCCGGATGACCAGGATGTCCCGCGGCTGGATAGGCGTGCCCTGCGCCTGCGCGCAGGCCATGAGGTCCTCGTGGGTGAACGTCTCGCCCTTGTCCAGGGTGTCCTTGCCGCGGAAGCGGGCCATGTCCAGCAGCACCGCGCGCCCGACGACGCCGCGCTGGGCGATCGGCTCGACGCTGGCCTTGTCCAGGCCGCCCACGGTGGTCCGCGCGTCGTAGCCGTTGTAGATCTTGCCGCCGTACCAGAGGTGGCCCAGCGCGTCGTACTGCGTCGAGCCCTGCAGGTAGGCGTCGATCTTGTCGTCGGCGTAGTGCAGGCCACCGGGGTAGACCGCGCCCTTGCCGCCGGCGTCCCAGTCGCTCTCGTCCAAGACCTGGGTGCGCACCGCCGGCGTGCGGCCCGGCCACACCGGGTCGCCCTTCGGGTCGCCGATCAGCCGCTGCAGCGTGAACACCTTGCCCGAGCTGACCAGCCGCACCGCCGCCAGCACCTGCTCGGGGCCGAGGTAGTTCAGTGCGCCGACCTCGTCGTCCGGCCCCCACTTCCCCCAGTTCGTCGGCGCGTCGGCCAGCAGGTCCTCGAGCGAGGGGACGTTGGCGGGGGGAGTGGTCACAGGTGCCTCCAGGACGGCGTCGTCGGTCCCCGCACCTTGCCCCAGGTGTGGTCCGGGCCACAAGCTCGTGCGACATTCGCAGTCGACCCGACCGCGTCCGACCCGAGGGGCCGTCATGACCAGCACCGTGCCTGCCGCACCCGAGTCCGTGTTCACCTACGGGGCGCCGCAGTTGAAGTTCGGCAGCGGCGCCTCCGACGAGATCGGCTTCGACCTCAGCCGCTACGGCGTCCGCCGGGTCCTGGTGGTGACCGACCGCGGGGTCGCCGCCACCGGTCTGCCGCAACGGGTCGCCGAGCAGATGCGCCAGTTCGACATCGAGGCGCACGTCTACGACGGCGTGCACGTCGAACCGACCGACCAGAGCCTCATCGCCGCCATCGAGGAGGCGCGGTCGACCGGTCCGTGGGACGCCTTCGTCGCCGTGGGAGGCGGGTCGAGCATCGACACCGCCAAGGCGATCAACCTGCTCACCACCAACCCGGGCGAGCTGATGGACTACGTCAACGTCCCGGTCGGCAAGGGCCAGGACCCGACGGAGCCGCTCAAGCCGCTCGTCGCCGTCCCGACCACCACCGGCACCGGCTCGGAGAGCACCACCATCTGCGTGATGGACGTGATCGCCCAGCGGGTGAAGACCGGCATCAGCTCGGCCCGGCTGCGCCCGACCCTGGCCGTCATCGACCCGGACCTGACCCGCACCCAGCCGCCGGGGGTCACCGCGGCCTCGGGCATGGACATCCTGTGCCACGCGCTGGAGAGCTACACCGCCCGCCCCTACACCAGCTACGACCGGAAGGCCCCGGAGAAGCGGGTGCCCTACTGCGGTGCCAACCCGATCTCGGACATGTGGTCGGAGAAGGCGCTGTCCCTGCTGGCCGGCTCGTTCCGCACGGCGGTGCGGCACGGCGACGACGCCCGGGCCCGCGCGGACATGGCGATGGCGGCCACCTTCGCCGGCATGGGCTTCGGCAACGCCGGCGTGCACATCCCGCACGCCAACGCCTACCCGATCGCCGGTCAGGTGAAGGACTTCCACCCCAAGGACTACCCGGCCGACGAGCCGATGGTGCCGCACGGCATGTCGGTGGGGCTGACCGCGCCGGAGGCGTTCCGGTTCACCTTCGCGGCCGCCCCGGAGCGGCACCTGCGGGCGGCCCGGCTGCTCGCGCCGGACGCAGACACCCCCGCCGACCCCGCCGAGCTGCTGCCCACCGTGCTGGCCGAGCTGATGCGCGACATCGACCTGCCCAACGGCGTCGCCGCCGTGGGGTTCGACGAGGGCGACGTCCCGGACCTGGTGGCCGGGGCGATGAAGCAGCAGCGGCTGCTGGCCACCTGCCCCCGGGAGGTCACCGAGGACGACCTGGCCGGCATCTTCACCCGGTCGATGTCGCTGTGGTGACCCGGTCGGCCCGGCGGAGCTCCAGCGCCAGCCAGCCGGCCAGCGCCGCCGGCACCGCGATGAACGCCGACAGCGCCGTGACGGCGCCGACCCGCGACCCCGCCCAGGCCAGCAGCAGCGGCGTCCCGAAGCCGGCGTAGGCGAAGGCGTAGAAGGCGCTGTTCATCGCGCCCCGGGCGTGCGGCGGCGCCAGCCGGGCGGTGAGGGTCAGCCCGGCGGTGAGGCAGAGCCCGCCCGCGGCGCCCAGCAGCAGCGACGCGGGCACCAGCCACGGCTGCGCCGCGGTGACCACCGCGACGACGCCCAGGCCCACACCGAGCGCGCCGAGCACCATGCCCAGCGGCGCCGCGCCCCGTTCCGCTCGGCGCCCGACCCGGGCGGCGACCGCGCTGGCCCCCAGGGACAGCCCGGCGATCAGCCCGGCGTAGGCGACCCCGACCCCCTGCGGCACCACCAGCAGCGGCAGCAGCGTCGCCGCGACCGTCGGGAAGGCGAAGACGCCGACGGCCGTGGGGGCCAGCACCGCCCAGAACGGCCGCCGGGCCTCCGGCGGCAGGCCCAGGGTCATCAGCCGGCCCCGCCGGCCGCCGTGCACGGTCTCCGGAACGGTGACCAGCGCACCCAGCCCGAGGACCAGGACGGCGACGTGCACCAGGTAGGGCAGCGTGGTCGGGGCCGGGCCGTACTGGGCCAGCAGCCCGCTCATGGCCGGGGCGACGGCGAAGCCCAGCGACGTGGACACCGCCCCACGGGTGGCCGCCGACCGCTGGCCGTCCGGGCCGGCCAGCTCCTGCAGCCACGCGTTGGCCACCGAGAAGACGACGCCGGACACGACCCCCTGCAGCAGCCGGGCGGCGTAGAGCAGCGGGAGATGGTCCACGGCGGGCAGGAACAGCAGCGAGACCAGCCCGGCGAGGACGGCGAAGGGCAGCACCAGGGCGCGCCGGCCGAACCGGTCCGAGGCCGCGCCGGACACCGGGAGCGCGGCGATCAGGCCGAGGGCGTAACACCCGAAGACGGCGGTGACGTCGGCGTCGGACAGGTCCAGGGTGCGCCGGTAGACCAGCAGCAGCGGCGTCGGGACGTTGGTGCCGAGGGCCACGGTGAACAGCCCCACGGTGAGCCGGTCCAGCCTCCGCCGCGTCCCCCGCTGGAGTCCGGCCGCCGGCATGTCCGGGACGCTACCGGCCCTCTCGACCGGGCCCCCTCTACCGTGTCCGGGTGCGGTCGGTGGCGGGGGAGCGGCGTTCCGGCGGGTCTGCTGCCCGATGACCGACGTGCTGGCCCTCGACCTGCTCCCCGAGGGGCTGGGCGTTCCCACCCTGCTGCTGGTGCTGCTGGCGGCCCTGACCGCCGGCTTCGTGGACGCCGTCGTCGGCGGAGGCGGCCTGGTGCAGCTGCCGGCGCTGCTGCTGGTGCCCGGGCTCAGCCCGGTCCAGGCCCTGGCCACCAACAAGGTCGGCAGCATCCTGGGCACCACGACCAGCGCGGTGACCTTCTACCGACGGGTCCGCCCGGACCTGCGGACGGCGCTGCCGATGGCCGGCGTGGCCCTGGTCGGCAGCTTCCTGGGGGCCTCGGTCGCGGCGTCGCTGCCGGCCGAGCTGTTCAAGCCGGTGATCGTGGTGGCCCTGGTCGCGATCGGGGCGTTCACGCTGCTCCGCCCGTCCCTCGGCGAGGCCACCGCGCTGCGGCACGTCGGCCGGCGGCACCATGGCGTGGCGGCCGGGGTCGGCGTCGTGGTCGGCTGCTACGACGGCGTCCTCGGGCCGGGAACGGGCTCCTTCCTGGTCTTCGCGATGGTCTCCCTGCTCGGCTACGACTTCCTCGCCGCCAGCGCCAAGGCGAAGATCGTCAACTGCGCCACCAACCTCGGCGCGCTGCTGTTCTTCGTCCCGCACGGCTCGGTGTTCTGGGGCCTGGGGCTGCTGCTGGGCGCGGCCAACATGGTCGGCGGCTATCTCGGCGCCCGGACGGCGACCACCCGGGGCAGCCGGTTCATCCGGGTGGCGTTCCTGGTGGTGGTCAGCGCGCTGGTGCTGCGGCTGGGCTGGGACGTCTGGACGGAGAACGTGCGCTCCTCGGGCTGACTGCCCGGCCGGGATGTCGCGGTCGGGGATCGCCGGGACGGCGGTCGGGTGCGCCGCGCTGCTGGTCGGCGCCGGGCTCCTGGAGCTCCGGCGCGCCACGCCCACGCCGGCCGCGGTCGCTCCGGTCCCGGCCGGAGTGGGCTGACCCGGAGGCCGCACCGGGTGTCCGCGTTGCCGCACCGGCTCCGCGGGAGGGCAGGCGGTAGGATGGGGTCAACACCGACCACGGGGCGTGCCCCGATCGGCTGACGACGGAGTCGCCCGCTGCGACTGGTGCCCCGGCCCCCGAGCGGCAGCTCCAGATCCCGCCCGGGCCGCCACGGCATCGGGCGCCCAGCGACGTGCAGGGCGCATCGCGGCTCGGGACAGCCATCCAGGCTGCCTCCGTGCGACGTCCCGTCGGCCGGTCGCCGGACGGTGTGCAGGGCCCTTCCACGGGGCCCGCGTCGGGCATCCCAGAGGAGACGTTCGTGGCTCGACCAGGCCAGCGCCCCACGGGCACTCGCCGTACCGCCCCGCGGCAGCGACGCGACCGCGAGGACCTCATCTCCGTCCTCGCGCGCACCGTCCGCGAGGTCGAGGCCGCCGCCAAGCGCGGCGCGGTGACGCCCTCGGCGCGCACCAAGTTCCAGGTCGTGGCGCTGCTGCTGCGCCAGGAGCACGCCCGGGTGAAGGCCGACGACACCACCGGCCAGGCGCGCCGGGCCGAGCAGCTCAAGCGCCTCGACGGGATCGCCACCATCCTGGCGACGACCGCGGTCCGGGACGCCGGGCTCCTGGCCCTGCTGGCCGAGGACGCCGTCGTCTCCGACGCGGCGCGGGCGCTCACCCGGGACCTGCTGCGGGCCGCCGGCATCGAGTCGGCTCCCGAGCCGCTCCCGCCGGTGGAGCCGGCGGCCGCCCCGGCCCCGGCCGAGCACCGGGTCGTGCCGCAGTCGGTCATCTCCCGGCAGCTGGCCAACCCGTTCCTGGCGCCGGACTTCTCCGCCGCGCCCAGGAGCGCTCCGCGGCCGCGCCGGCTGGCCGGCTGGGAGCTGCTCGGCCCGCTGCTGAACTCCTTCGAGCGAGCCGGCGGTGGCGACCCGGCGTGCATGCCCCTGCCCTTCCCCACCTCCCGGTTCACCCCCGCGGGGCTGGAGCTGATGCCGCACCAGGGGCAGCTGGTCGCCGCCGCCGCGGCCGGCCACCGCACCTTCCTGCTCGCCGACGAGCCGGGGCTGGGCAAGACGGCGCAGTCGCTGCTGGCCGCCGAGGCGGCGGACGCCTATCCGCTGCTGGTGGTCGTCCCGAACGTGGTGAAGACCAACTGGGCCCGCGAGGCCGGGCAGTGGACCCCGCACCGCCGGACCACCGTGATCCAGGGCGACGGGCACACGATCGACGGCTTCGCCGACATCGTGGTCGTCAACTACGAGGTGCTCGACCGGCACGTGGGCTGGCTGGGCGACTTCGGCTTCCGCGGCATGGTCGTCGACGAGGCGCACTTCATCAAGAACCGGACCTCGCAGCGGTCCCAGCACGTGCTGGAGCTCTCCGAGCGCCTCCGGTTCCGCACACCGAACCCGCTGCTGATGGCCCTGACCGGCACCCCGTTGATCAACGACATCGACGACTTCCGCGCCATCTGGCAGTTCCTCGGCTGGATCGACGAGGCCAAGCCGCTGGGCGAGCTGATGGACGCCCTGGAGGACGCCGGGCTCACGCCGGCCGACCCGGGCTTCTACCCCTCCGCCCGGCGCTGCGTGATCGACCTGGGCATCGTCCGCCGCCGCAAGGTCGAGGTGGCCGCCGACATCCCGGCGCGCCGCATCGCCGACCTCCCCGTCGAGCTGGACGGCGCGGCCGGCCGCTCGATCCGGGCGGCCGAGAAGGACCTCGCCCGCCGGATGGTCAAGCGGTACGAGAGCGCGCTGGCGGCGCGGGAGTCCGCCACCGTCGTCGAGGGCATCGACCACGACCTGGTGCGCAAGGTGGCCCGCTGGGAGCAGAAGGAGGCCAGCGCGTCGACGACCGGCGAGAACGTCTTCACCATGATGCGGCGGATCGGCCAGGCCAAGGCCGGCCTGGCCGCGGACTACGCGGCCCAGCTGGCGCGCAGCGCCGGCAAGGTCGTCTTCTTCGCCAAGCACGTCGACGTGATGGACGCCGCCGAGGAGACCTTCACCCGGCAGGGGGTCACGTTCGCCTCGATCCGCGGCGATCAGACGCCCGGGGCGCGGCAGCGCAACATCGACGCCTTCGTCAAGGACCCGGACGTCGCGGTCGCGGTGTGCTCGCTGACCGCGGCGGGGGTGGGGCTGAACCTGCAGGTGGCCTCCAACATCGTGCTGGCCGAGCTGTCCTGGACCGACGCCGAGCAGACCCAGGCCATCGACCGCAGCCACCGGATCGGCCAGACCGAGCCGGTCACCGCCTGGCGGATCATCGCCGCGCAGACCATCGACGCCCGGATCGCCGAGCTGATCGACAGCAAGGCAGGGCTGGCCGCGCGGGCGCTGGACGGGTCCGACGAGGAGGTCGGCTCCTCGGCCGACGTGCAGCACGAGGCGCTGGTCGCGCTGCTGACCGACGCGCTGTCGGCGGCCTGACCCGGCAGCCGCGCCGGCCGGCGCCGGGGGGCTCAGCGGGCGTCGACCAGCACCCCGGCCAGGAAGTCGGTCAGCGCCTGGTGCGCGTCCAGCGGCAGCACGGCGGCCACGAACTGGTCCGGCCGGACCAGGACCAGGCAGCCGGCGTCCCGGTCGATCCTGCGCAGGTCGAACACGTCGGCCGCCCTGGGGTCGGGGCAGAACACCTTCTCGTGGTCGATCAGCCCGAACCTGCCCTTCCGCGGCCGCAGCACCGCGGGCACCGTCTCCACGGCCAGGTCGCGGTGGCCCTGCTGGAAGACGGCGCGGACGTCGATGACCGAGTCGGGTTCGGCGCCGTCCGGGGTGTACCGCCGGAGCGGTGAGCCCTCCGCGGCCAGGACCTCGCACAGCGCCCGGGCCCTGGACCCCGCCGCCGCCGGGTCGGCCCGGTCGGCGAAGACGTAGAGGCGCCAGGCGCCGTCGGCCCGGGCGGCGTGGCCGAGCTGGACGGGCCTGGCGTCGGCCAGCCGCACCACCGGGGCGGAGTGGAACCGCATCCCCACCGGGTAGCCCGCGGCGAGGTGCTGGTGCGTGGGCTCCGCGGTGAGGATCGAGGGGGAGTAGCGGGTCGCCACCCCCGCCGTGTAGCGGCCCTGCGCGGTGAAGCGACGCTGGAACTCCGCCGGGTCGGCGTCCGGGCCGCCGGTGCCGCCGCCGTCCTTGGGCGGGGCGCTGAACATCGCGGCGACCTCCCGGTCGAAGGCGATCAGCTCCTCCGCGACGACCTGCCGTTCTGCCGAGTAGGTGTCCAGCAGCTCCGGCCGGCCGGTGCCCCGCAGCACGGAGGCCAGCTTCCAGCCGAGGTTCCACGCATCGGCCATCGACACGTTCATGCCCTGGCCCGCCTTGGCGCTGTGCGTGTGGCAGGCGTCGCCGGCGATGAACACGCGGGGGAGGCGGGTGCCGGTCTCCGCCGCCGGCACGTCGTCGAACTTGTCGCAGAGGCGCTGGCCGATCTCGTACACCGACCACCACCCGACGTCGTGCACCTCGAGCGTGTACGGGTGCAGGATCCGGTTCGCCACCTCGGTCAGCCGCTCGGGGGTGACGCTGTGGGACGCGAGCGCCTCCCGGTCCCGGACCCGGTCCAGTTCGACGTAGACGCGGATCAGGTAGCCGCCCTCGCGCGGGATGATCAGCAGGTTGCCGTGCTCGGCGGAGAAGACGGCGGACTTGAGCCGGACGTCGGGGAAGTCGGTGACGGCCAGCACGTCCATCACCCCCCAGGTGGAGTCCATCGCGTCACCGACCAGCTCGCGGCCGATGGCGGCCCGGACGCCGCTGCGCGCGCCGTCGCAGCCGACCACGTACCGGGCCCGCACCGTCGAGGTCGGCCCCGTCGCTGCACCGCCGCGCACGTGCTGCAGGGTGACCGTGACCGGGTGCTCGGAGCCGTCCGCGCCGTCCACGGTGACCCCGCCGGCGTGCAGCCCGTAGACCGGCTCCAGCCGGCTGGCCGACCGGGCCATGGCGTCCCGCAGGTGGGCCAGCATCCGGGCCTGGTTGACGATGACGTGCGGGAACTCCGACAGGCCCTCCTCGACGTCCTGGATGCGGCCGGTGCGGGTGATCCGGCCGGGCGTCTGCGGGTCCGGTCGCCAGAACGTGACCTCGTTGACCCAGTAGCCCTCGGCGACCAGCCGGTCGGCGAGCCCGAACGCCTCGAACATCTCCACGGTCCGGCAGGCGACGCCGTCGGCCTGGCCGACCTCCAGCGGCCCGTCCCGGCGGTCGATCACCAGCGTGCTGATGTCCGGGAAGGCGGCCAGCTGGGCGGCCAGCACCAGGCCGGCCGGACCGCACCCGACGATCAGCACGTCGACCTCCGCGGGGAGACCGTCCGGCCGGTCCGCGACAGCGGGGGGAGCCGGCGCCACGAGCGGGTCGCCGGGCCGGTAGCCGTTGAGGTAGTACTGCACGCTTCATCTCCAGGGCGTCGTCGTCCGGGAACGACCGTGCCCGCGTCCCGCCGCGCGGGATAGCCTTTTCTGCGATGAAGAACCGGCCCGTCTACGCGATCGGCTCGGTGGACTCCGCGCTGCTGCTGGCGAGCCTCCTCCAGCAGGAGGAGCCGATGCGGGTCACCGACGCCGCCACCCGGCTGGGGGTGTCTGCCTCGACCGCCCACCGGCTGCTGGGGATGCTCGTGTACCGCGACTTCGCCGAGCAGCTGCCCGACCGCCGCTACACCGCCGGCCCGGTGCTGCGCGGTGGTCCGGTGCGGCCGGCGTCGGTGGCGCGGCTCCGCGAGGTCGCCCTGCCGCACCTGCGCCGGCTGGTCGACCAGCTGGGGGAGACCGCGTCGGTGATGGTGCTGGCCGGCCCGGACGTCCGGTTCGTCGCCACGGTCGAGTGCGAGCACGTGCTGCGGGTCGGCGACCGCACCGGCCGCACGCTGCCGGCGCACCGCGTCTCCGGCGGCAAGGCCGTGCTGGCCCGGCTGGGGGAGGACCGGCTGGCTGCGGTGCTGGAGACCCTGCCCGACGCCGAGGTCGCGGCGTTCACCCGGGAGCTGCGCACGATCCGCCGCCGTGGGTTCGCGGTCAACGACCAGCAGACCGAGGCAGGGCTGACCGCGGTGGGGGTGGCCGTTCCGGAGGGCGGTGGCTTCGCGGGGGCGGCGCTGTCCCTGGCCGCCCCGACCGCCCGGGTGGGCCGGGACCAGCTGCCGGTGTGGGCCACCGCGCTGGTCGAGGCGGCCGGAGCCGTCGCCCGGGACCTCGGCACCGCCTGACCCGGCACCACGAACGGACCGTGGACCACGCGGCTCAGCCGGCGGCGCCCGCTCCCACCTGTGCTCGGCCGAGCCGGCGGCGCCGGGCCGCCGCGGTGAGGTACCCGCTGACCGCCAGGTAGTACCCGACGTAGCCCAGCGACACGGCCACCACCGCGGGGTGCACCGAGGGGAACTGGAGGAGCAGCACGGCGTACGTGCCGATCCACACGGCGGTGAGCGCCAGGCTCAGCGTCCGGAGCGCCTGGGTGCGGGACGGGTACAGGTACCGCACCGGGACGAACACCAGCACCGAGCAGACGACCAGCACCACGGCGACCGTGGCCGGGGACAGCTCGAGCACGATCGCGTAGAAGGCGACGATGTTCCAGTAGCTGGGGAAGCCGAGGAACGTGTGGTCCTCGGTCTTGGCGTCCACCCGGCAGAACTGGTAGCTGGACGCGAGCAGGGGGAGCGCGGCGACGACCCAGCCGAGTGCGCCGCCGGGCAGGGCGTCGGCCGTCCAGAGGAGGACCACCGGGGCGAACACGTAGGTCAGGTAGTCGACGATGTCGTCCAGCCGGGCGCCGTCGAACCAGGGGATCGTCTCCTTGACCCGGGCCAGGCGGGCCAGCATCCCGTCGGTACCGTCCACGATCAGCGCCGCCAGGCCGATCCACAGCGCCGTCTCCACCTCGCCGTCGAACGCCGCGAGCACGATGAGCAGTGCGAGCACGGAGCCGCTGGCCGTGTAGACGTGGACTGCCGCCCCGGCCAGACGGCGGGTCAAGGGGAACACCTGCGGGCAACCGCCTTCTGGGTCTGGGTCTGGGTCTGGGTCCGGATCACCCGGCGCTCGGGACCGGAGCCACGGGAACGGGCGACAGGAAGCTTCGCACCCCGGGGGCAGCCGGGCCCGGTCACGGCGCTCAGGAGACGACGTCCTCGGGGTCGACGTGCTCTCCGCTGAGCCCTCGCGCGTGCTGGTGCTGCTCGTGGAAGGCGATCCAGTCCCGGCCGAGCTGCTCCCGGTGCGCCCGGTCGGTGCTCTCCCGGAACAGCGGGAGGGCGTCGCGTTCCTCCTCCTGCAGGTGCTCCTCGTTCACGTCCCGAGCGGTCCGCAGCGCCTGCCACCACTCCGCGCTGCCGGTGGGGTGCTGCTGGACCGCGGCGACGCTGTCCCGCAGCTCGTTGTGCTCCCGGACGGCGAGCTCGGCCTCCTCGGCCCCCTCCTCCGCGGCCCAGGCCAGCTTCGGGTACAGCACCGACTCCTCACCGCTGGCGTGGACCTCGAGGAGCTCGGTCAGGGTGGTCCACGCCCTGGTCAGCTGGTCGGCGTCGGTCAGCGCCTCGATGGCCTGGAACTGGCTGCGCATGGCGTCGTGCTCGAGCTCGACCAGGACGGTGATGTCCAGGTCGGGGCCCGCACCACCCCGGTCCGCCTGGTCCGCCGGGGCGTCGCCGTCCCGCCCGGGGCCCTGCGGCTCGCTGACGACGAGGACCCCGTCGGCGACCCTGACCGACCAGAGGGCGATCCCGGACGGCGCCGGACCGTCCACCACGTCGCCGGTCCGCACGTCGAAGGCGGCCATGTGGCAGGGACAGACGACGGTGTCGCCCTCCAGCTCGCCCTCGGCGAGGGAGCAGCCGGCGTGCGGACAGGTGTCGTCGAAGGCGTGCAGCTCGCCGTCCAGCATGGCGACCGCCACCACCGAACCCTCGTGCTCGACGGCGACCAACTCGCCGTCGGCGGGCGGCGCGGGTGCAGCAGGATCCGGTGCGGTCATGCCGAGCCCCTACCCCGAGTCAGGCGGGCTACCCGGCCGCGAGTGGCACCAGCGCGTTCTCCAGAGCAGAGTGACCCGACTCATCAGCCTCGACGCGGGACGGCCTGTGGAACCAACGAACGTGCAGGACAGTGACGGCCACCTCGCCGAGTTCGGCTACAAGCAGGAGCTGGACCGCCGGATCGGCCGGTTCGCCAGCTTCGCGGCCGGTGTGAGCTACATCTCCATCCTCACCGGCACCTTCCAGCTCTTCTACTTCGGTGTCGGCAGCGGCGGCCCGGCCTACATCTGGTCCTGGCCGATGGTGTTCATCGGCCAGTTGATGGTGGCGCTCTGCTTCGCCGAGCTGGCCGCGCGGTACCCGATCGCCGGCTCCCTCTACAACTGGACCAAGCGGCTGGGGAGCCGGACCACGGCCTGGATGGCCGGCTGGATGATGCTCACCGCCTCGATCGTCACCCTGTCGGCGACCGTGCTCGCGTACCAGATCACGCTCCCGCAGCTGTGGTCCGGCTTCCAGATCGTGGGGGACGGCACCGGCACCTACGACGTCGCGGTCAACGCCGTCCTCCTGGGCAGCGCGCTGATCCTCTTCACGACGGTGGTCAACGCCTACGGGGTGCGGCTCATGGCCCGGATCAACAGCGTCGGTGTCTTCATCGAGCTGGTCGCGGCCGTGCTGATCATCGCCATCCTGGCCGTGCACGCGACCCGGGGGCCGCAGGAGGTCCTCACCGAGACCGCCGGCCGGGGGGACGGGCAGCAGCTGGGCTACCTCGGGGCGTTCCTGATCGCCGCGCTGGCCTCCGGCTACGTCATGTACGGCTTCGACACCGCCAGCTCGATGGGGGAGGAGACCATCGACGCGCGCCGGACGGCGCCGCGGGCGATCCTCCGGGCGATCAGCGCGTCCTTCCTGTTGGGCGGGCTGATCCTGTTGTTCGGGCTGATGGCCGTCGACGACCTCGGCGACCCGCAGCTGTCCTCGGCCACCGGGGGGTTGCAGTACGTGCTGCTCCAGGCGGCCGGGAGCGCGCTGGGCAAGGCGTTCCTGCTGTGCATCGCCGTGGCCATCACGGTCTGCTGCCTGGCGGTGCACACCGCGACGATCCGGATGATGTTCGCGATGGCCCGGGACAACAACCTGCCGTTCGCGGCCCGTCTGGCCAGGGTGGACCCTCGGCGCCGCACGCCGGTCGTCCCCGCCGTGCTCATCGGCGTGCTGTCCATCAGCATCCTGGTGATCAACATCCGTCAACCGCAGATCTTCACCACCATCACCAGCATCGCGGTCGTGATGATCTACCTCGCCTACCTGCTGGTCACGGTGCCGATGCTGATCAGCCGGCTCCGTGGTCGCTGGCCGTTGCCGGCCGAACCGGCGGGCCCGCGGCACTTCTCGCTGGGGCGGTGGGGGCTGCCGGTCAACGTGCTGGCCGTCCTCTGGGGCGCCGGCATGACCCTCAACCTGGCCTGGCCGCGGCGTGAGGTCTACAACGCCACGGCGCCCTACCACTGGTACCTGCAGTGGGGGGCCTTCGTCTTCATCGGGGCGATCGCGCTGACCGGCCTGGCGTACTACCTGCTGCGGCAGCGCCACCGGTCCGGGGTGTTGGCCGACCACGCCGCCTGAGCACCGCCGACCGGTCGCTGGCAGGGTGGAGCACATGGCCGACTCCTCTCCCGTCGTCGTGGTGACCGGTGCGAACGGACTGGTGGGCGCCGCGGTGTGCCGCGCCCTGGTCGAGCGGTCGGCTCGGGTGCGCGCCGTCGTCCGCCGCGCCGGGAGCGCGCCGGCGCTCGACGGGGTCACCGAGCACGTCGGCGACTTCGCCGACGAGTCCCTCGCCCGCGAGGTGACCCGGGGCGCCGACGCGGTGGTCACGACCGTCCACCCGATGGGCTCCTCCCGGGAGGTGCAGCACCAGGTGGGCGTCGAGGGCACACCGGTCCTCGCCCGGGCGGCCCGGGACGCCGGCGTCGCCCGGCTGGTGCACGTGTCCACCGCCGGGGTCTACGACCGCTCGGCCGGCGTCGGTGACGTCGCCGAGGACGGTGCGCTGCTGCCCGAGGGGAGCGGGGACTACCCCGACACCAAGAACGCCACCGACGCCGCGCTCGCGCAGGTCGGCGGGCTCACGACCGTGCTGGTCCGCCCGCCGGCGATCATCGGCGCCGGGGAGACGTCGGTCTGGAACACGCTGCGACCGCGGGAGGTCCGCGACGGTGAGCGCCAGGTGAACCCGGCGAAGAGCTGGGCCTGGGTGCACGTCGACGACCTGGCGGCGCTGATCGCCGACGTCGCCACGGGCGCCGTCCCGGCCGCCGACGACCCGGAGCGGGGGCCGCTGGAGGGCGGCACGACGCCGGTGATCGTGGCGGGTGAGCCGGCGACGTGGCGGGACTACCTCGGCACGGTGACCGACGCCCTCGGCGTCGCGGCCGAGTGGACCGACGAGCCGGTCTGGACCGGGCAGCTGCTCGCCGACCGCGCGCGGGGGTGGGGCTGGGCGCCGCGGGTGAGCCTGGCCCAGGCGCTGGACGAGCTGCGGCAGGGCCTGACCGAGCGCTCGTGACGACGGCCGGGGTCCGCGACCGGACCCCGGCCCGCGGTCAGCGGCGGCTCTTCCCGATCCCGGACGCCGTGGACCCGGACGACCGCCGCCGGGAGCTGTGCACGCCGAAGACCGCGCCCTGCCCGCCGTAGAGCTCCTCGTCGCTCCGCTCCGGCGGGGGGTAGGTCGGGCCGTCCTTGGACCACACCGCCTTGGTCCGGCCACCGGTGTTCTCCTCGACCTTCGGCCGGACCACCAGCCAGCCGAGCATGAGGACGAGCGCGATCACCGGGATGCCGAACACCACCACGAGGAAGGTCGTCTTCTCCCAGAAGTGCGGGGACGACTGCCAGCCCGTGATCGCCAGCCCGACGATGATCGAGAACAGGAAGACCAGCCCGATGATGCTGGTCCAGGGGTGCCCGGGCATCGGGAAGGGGCTCGGCGGGACCACCCCGCGGTTGGACAGCATCCGCAGCCGGAGCTGGCACAGGAAGATCGTGCCCCAGGTGAACACCACGCCCAGGGCGGCCGCCTCCAGCGCGATCTCGAACGCGTTGGGGACGAGGGCGTTCAGGACCGCGCCGAACACGAAGACGACCGAGGTGGCGACGATCCCGGCCCAGGGGACCCCGGACCTGCTCATCTTCAGGGTGAAGGCGGGCGCCTGCTTGGACATGCCCAGGCTGCGCAGCACCCGCCCGGTCGAGTAGAGACCGGAGTTCAGGCTGGACAGCGCGGCCACGATCAGCACCGCCTGGATGAGGTTCCCCATCCAGCTGATGCCCATCCGGTCGAACACCGTCACGAAGGGACTGGTGCCGGCCTCGTACTCGCTGGTCGGGAGCATGGCGACGAGCAGCAGGATCGAGCCGCAGTAGAAGACGCCGATCCGGAAGATGACCGCGTTGACCGCCTTGGGGACCTCGCGCTTGGCGTCCTCCATCTCACCGGCTGCCACGCCCACCATCTCGATCGCGGCGTAGGCGAAGACCACGCCGGACATGACGAGGATCGGGCCGTACCAGGCGAAGTCGCCCGAGGACGGCCAGAACCCACCCGGGTTGTCCCACAGGTTCGACAGCCCGGCCTGGTGGTCGCCGATGTGCACCTGGAAGGCGACGACCACGATCCCGACCACCAGGAAGATGACGATGGCACCGACCTTGGCGATGGACGCCCAGAACTCGAACTCGCCGAACGCGCGCGCGGACAGCAGGTTGATCGTGAGCACGACCGCCAGCGCGATCAGCACCGTGGCCCAGGTGGGCATGTCGGGGAACCAGTACTGCACGTAGAGGCCCACCGCGGAGAGCTCGGCGATCCCGGTGAGCGCCCAGTTGAGCCAGTACATCCAGCCGGTGACGTACGCGGCGCGCTCCCCGTAGAACTCCCGCATGTAGGACACGAACGCGCCGGACGTCGCGCGGTGCAGCACCAGCTCGCCCAGTGCCCGCATCAGGAGGTAGGCGATGACGCCGACGAACGCGTAGCTGAGCAGCAGTGCTGGACCGGTGTCGTGCAACCGGGACGCCGACCCCAGGAACAGGCCGGTGCCGATCGCACCGCCGATGGCGATCATCTGTACGTGCCGGCGGCTCAGGTTGTTCTTGTAGCCGGCCTGCTCCGCGTCCAGTGACTCGGGCGTGCCGTCGGTCTGGGTCACCGGTTCCCCTTCGCACTGCGCCGTCGTGGGGCCGCCACCTACCCCTGGTTGGGGTTCCCAACCAGCTACGGCCCACTGTTGACACGGCCGCAACAGGAGACGGGGAAGCGCTCGGGGAGCTCACCGTGCTGGCGTCGTCCTGCTGCGGGCCCTCAGGTCGGCTCCTCCGTGGAGCGGGAGTCGGTCAGGGTCAGTGCGCCCCACCCGGCGATGAGGCCGACGATCACCGCGAGGGCCGCGTACGTGACCTGCTCCCCGCGGAAGAAGGAGGCGACGAGGTCATCGCTCCACGTGCCGGCGGGCAGGGACACCGTCACGAGTGCAGCGATCAGCGTGCCGACCACGGCGGTGCCCACGCTCGTCCCGAGCTCCTGCGCGGTGTCGTTGAGTGCGGCGCCGATGGAGGTGCGGTTGCTGGGCATCGCGTCGACGAGCGCGACCGCGCAGATGGTCATCACCGTCCGCAGGCCGATCGTCAGGGTGACCATGCAGACGGCGATCACCGGGTAGCCGTGACCGACGCCCGCGGCGAGACCCGCGAGGGACCCGGCCAGCAGGACGGCGCCGACCAGACAGGCGACCCGGTGACCGAACCGCTTGGCCAGGCCCTCGGAGACCGGGGTCGCGGCGATCATCGTGAGGATCAGGGGGAGGTTGGCCAGGCCGGCGCGCACGGGGCTCCAGCCATAGGCGTACTGGAAGTGCAGGATCAGCCCGAACATCACCCCGGCCATCGCGATCGAGGTGCCGAGCTGGGCGAGCGCGGCACCACGGACGGTGCCGTTGGTGAAGACGCCGAGGTCGAGCATCGGCTCGGACGTACGGCGCTCGTGCGTCAGGAAGGCGGCGAGCGCGACCGCGGCGCCGACGGCGGAGCCGCAGGTGGAGAGGGAGAGCCAGCCGTGCTCCACGCCGCTGGTGAGGGTGTAGCAGGCGAGTCCGATCGTCGCGATGCTGAGCGCTGCCCCGGGGAGGTCCAGGGCGTCGCCGGTCAGGTCCTCGGGCCGGTCGGCCGGAACGCCCAGACGCACGCCGATCCAGGCGATGAGGGCGATGGGTGCGTTGACGACCAGCAGCCACTGCCAGGACACGTGAGCCAGGGCCGTGCCGCCGAGGACCGGCCCGAGGATGAAGCCGCTCATCCCGACGACGATCATCACCGTCATCGCGCGCATCCGCAGCGCCTGCTCCTCGAAGAGCCGGAAGACCAGCGAGTTGGTGATCGGGGCCATGGCAGCGGCGGCGATGCCGAGCGCGGCCCGCAGCACGATCAGCTCTCCGGCCGTCTGCACGGCGACGACCGAGAGGCTGATCAGGCCGAAGGCGGCGAGTCCGACCAGCAGGACGCGGCGGCGGCCGAGCCGGTCGGCCGCCGAGCCCGCCGCGAGCAGCAGGCCACCGAAGGTGAGCGAGTAGGCGCCGGTGACCCACTGGAGACCGGTCGTGCCGCTGCCGAGGTCCCGCCCGATCGTGGGTAGCGCGATCGTCAGGAGGGTGTTGTCGACCATCTCCACGAAGAAGGCCAGACAGAGGGCGAGCATGGGGATCCATGCCGCCCGGAGCGAGGTGTAGCTGCGGGCAGGCGTGACCTGGGTGGGAGCGCTCATGGCTTCTTCCGTCGTATCGAACGTCGTTCGGTTATCGAACGACGTTCGGTAAGCTAGAACACCGTTCGGTTCGGCGCAAGGGTGTGATGAGATGGAACGCATGGCAGGTGCACAGCCCCGCGCGACCACGGGCGAGGCTCGGGGTCCACGACGTCGCGCCTCGCACTCCGTCGAGGCCGTGATCTCGGAGGCGGTCCGGCTGCTGGACGAGGCCGGGCAGTCGGCCCTCACCTTCCGCGCGCTGGCGGAGCGGCTGGGTGGCGGGGTCGGGAGCATCTACTGGTACGTCTCCAGCAAGGACGAACTGCTCGACCGGGCCGCCGACCACGTGCTCGCGGGTGTGCTCACCGACACCGAGCAGTACACCGGGGGCGACGACCCGATCGAGGACCTGCGCGCGATCGCCGTGACGTTCTTCGCCGCACTCGTCGACCGGCCGTGGCTGGGCGCCTACTTCATGCGCGACACCGGCACCCAGCCCAACGGGCTCCTGCTCTACGAGCGGCTCGGCCAGCAGGTGATGCGGCTCGGCTGTACACCGCGGCAGAGCTTCCACGCGGTGTCGGCAGTCCTGGGCTTCGTCATCGGCACGGCCGCCGACCTGGGCCAGCAGCGGCCGCAGGAGGTCGTCGACGGCACCGTCGGACGCGACGAGCACATGGCCCGGGCCGCCGACCAGTGGCGCCGGCTGGACCCGCCGACCTTCCCCTTCGTGCACCACATCGTCGACGAGTTCGCCGCGCACGACGATGCCGAGCAGTTCCGCGCGGGCCTCGACCTCCTGCTCGCCGGTCTTCGCCTGCAGGCCGGCGCTCGCGGCCCGGATCCCACCGGCCCGGTGTCCGCGGTCACCAGCTGAGTGCGCGCGCCGCGACCAGCTGCAGGGGCGGCGAGGTCGGTCGTGGGGGACTCCGACCGTCCGGGGGCGTGCCGACGCCGAGAACAGGAGAACCCCCACCGGCGCGAGGACCGTGGGGGTTCATCGTGGTGTCCGAGGGGCGACACGCTACATACGCACACGCTTCTAGCTGTACCCGGCCATCAGGTTGGTGCCAGGCGGCTGATCGGCGGGAGCCCTCCGAGTGCTGAGTGGCGGCGTCGAGTGTTGTAGTGCTCGATCCATGGGGCAAGGGCGGCGGCGCGCTCGTCGTTGCTGGTGAAGACCTGGCGGTAGGCCCACTCGGTGACCAGGGTGCGGTTGAGTCGTTCGACCTTGCCGTTCTGCCAGGGGCAGTGTGGTCGGATGAATTTCTGCCGGGCGCCGAGGGCGGCGATGACCTCGCGCAGTGAGTACTTGTAGGCCCAGGCGTTGTCGGTCATCACCCGCTGGATTGAGGTGATGCCGTGGGCGGCGAAGTAGGCCGCGGCGCGGGTGAGGAACGCCGCGCAGGTGGTGCCCTTCTCGTCGGGTAGGACCTCGGAGTAGGCCAGCCGGGAGTGGTCATCGACCAGGGAGTGCACGTAGTCATAGCCGACCCGGGTGGCCCGATCACGGCTGGTGCTGCCGGCGGCGCGGCCGTGCGCGCGCCAGCCGCCGCCGTCGGGGATGCGGCCGAGCTTCTTCACGTCCATGTGGACCAGCTCGCCTGGGCGGGTCCGTTCGTAGCGGGTCGCGGTTTGCTTGGAGGAGCGGATGACCGCACCGGTCATCGGGTCCAGGGCGCTGAGCCGGGGCTGCTCGCGGCGGGCCAGTACCCGGGACACGGTGCGGGCCGGCACCCCCAGTTCAGCGCCGATCCAGTCCGGTCCCCGGCGTTCCTGGCTGCGGAGCTCGACGATGCGGTCTTCCACCGCGGCCGGGGTGCGGGTCGGGCTGGTGTGCGGACGCGACGACCGGTCGACCAAGCCGGCCTCGCCCTCGGCTTCGAAGCGGCTGATCCACTTGCGAACGCACTTGCGAGAGACCCCCATCGCGGCGGCGATATGGGCCTTCTCCCAGCCGGCGGCATGCCGCTGGACGATCAGCTTCCGGCCGTGGACGGTGGTGCGGGCATTACCGTGGGACACGAGAACCTCCGAGCAGGTGTTGGGCCTTCGACAAGCCACACCCCACTCGGAGGTTCTCCTTCGTTCAACCCCGACCCGCCGTCACCAACGTCCTGGCCGGGTACATCTAGCCCGTTCCGCGATGACTGCGGGCGAGCGCGTCCGGCGCGCACACATCACTCAGCGCAGAGCGATGCTCTCGTCAACGAAGCAGTCGTCCGCCGGGGTCGACTCGGAACTCAGCGCTCTCCTCGTCACCGTCGATACACCAGGTGACCACGGCACGGTCCGCGGCGGATCCGGGAGTCCAGGCGGCAGCGCGGAAGCTGGTCGGCACGAGCCATCTCACCCGCGAGCCGCCGGGCGGCGCTACGGGTGACGTCAGGTCCCGTGGCGGTCATGACGGGGGTCAGGCCGCCGAGCCGCCAGTTCATCTGCCCCGAGCCGGAGCTGTACCGGTCGAAGCCCCTCACCGGGAGCCCGAAGATGCGGGTGGTGGCCGCCCAGACGAAGCCGTGTGGCGGGGCGAGAACCTGATGGGCGGTGAACGACCTCCACGAGCCCAGGCGGATCTCGCCGCTCATGGTCAGGACCACCGACTGCCACAGGGGCGCCCCTGGGGCGATGGCGTGCCTCAGCCAGCGGCGCGCCGGCTCCGGCAGGTCAGCGAGCATGGACTCGTCGAATGGCTCCGGAGACCCGCTGGCGCTGGCCAGTTGCTCCCGGTCACACCGGACGGCGCGAGCGGCCCGCGGCACGGGTACGTCATCCATCAGGCTCTTCCTTCCTGCCTACTCCCGACGTTACCGGCGGGCTCGGCCGGCCACGCTCGTCCGGTGTCGCCGTCGACGGCGGCGATCGTGGCGAAGGTCGCGGCGGAACGGGACCTCCGGCCCGCGACGGCGGTGAGGCACGCCGCGCACCATCTGCGTAATGCCTGCAGCAGCTGCCGGTGCGGGCGTGCAGGCGACACTCCATACCCGTTCTGGCATCGGCGGCCCTCCAGCCGTCGCCCGGCCGGACGCGTGCTCATCGTCCCCCGGCCGAGGAGGCCCTCGTGTGGCTGCGCAACCGCGTGATCAACCCCGTCGTCCGCGCCCTCGGGCATAGCAAGGCCCACCGCCTCCTCGGGTCCCATCTGGTGTTGCTGGGCTACACCGGTCGCCGGACCGGGCGTGCGTACGAGCTCCCGGTCATGGCTGCTCCGTCCGGTGCCGACCTCGTGGTCGTCGCCGGGCAACACGACGCCAAGACGTGGTGGCGGAACTTCACGACGGTGCCGCAGGACGTCACGGTGCGGTCCCGGGGGCGAGGGCTTCATCGGAGCGCTCGACTGCTCGTGGCCGGTGATCCAGGCTATGGGGACGCGGTGGCGTCCTACCGCGGCACGTTCCCCCGCGTCCCGGTCGAGCCGGCGGCGCCCGTGCTGCTGCTCGTCGCCGAGGACCACCGAGACGACGAACGAGCCTGAGGCAGTTGCACGCGTGTCGGCGGTTCCAGTACGAGGGCGGCTGGAAGAACGTCGGCACGCCCCAGGGCCATGTCACCGGTCATGACCGCCCGCCGGAACGGGGCTGCCAGCGGAAGGACCGGACCGCGACTGCGGCGGCCACCACGCCCCAGGTCGCGAGCACTGCCAGATCGGTCCCGGAGAGCTCGGAACCGGCCGGATCCCTCGCCTGTGTCAGGGCGTTCTGGAAGTGCAGGAGGGGAAAGAGAGCGCCCACGCTGCCCATCCACTCCGGTCCGTCGAGGAAGAAGACCTCCGAGAAGAACGCCAGCGGCAGCAGCACGACCAGGCCGACGGCACCCACCGCCCGGGCGTTGGGGAGCAGCGCCGCCAGTACGAAGCCGCACGTGGCGAGGGCGAGTGTCCCCACCACCAGTACCGGCAGCCCCATCGGCCGGCGAGGTTCTGCCACGGGGCCAGCGGCCTGCCCCGTAGCCGCTTGAGGATGCCGCGGTCCCGGGCCGTGGCCACCGACTCGGGCAGGTTGAGGAGGGCGGTGACTCCGCTGCCCCAGACCGCCATGCTGGCGGCGAACACCGTGGGGAAGGGCACTCCGTCGATCACGGTGTCAACACCCGTCATCGCGACGAACAAGGCGTAAAGCCCTACAGGCATGGCCAGGGCGAAGAAGACCGAGCCACCGTCGCGCCAGGTGAACCGGCTGGCCGCCAGCGATTGGGCGAGCACGAGGCCTGCCGAGCCCGGCCGGTGCCCGGTCGCCGTGTCCGTGGTCCGGGGCGACACCATCCGCCGTTCGGCCGGAGCGTGCGTCGGGCGGGCGGCCGGGGTGCCCCGCGTGCCTGGCCCCGGCCGAGCAAGCGGGCGGCGACCACGGCGCCGGCCAGTCCCCAGGTCAGCAGGATGGCCGACGCAGCCGCGGCCCAGCCGGTGCCGGGGGAGAAGGGATCGAACTGGTCCCGGAGCGCCTCGGCGAAGGGCCGGACGGGGAAGACGCCCCCACGGTGGACATCCAGGGCAGTTCACCGCCGATGGTGAACACGCCAGAGACGAATGCGAGGACGACGGCGCTGCTCACCGAGGCCGCCTGGGCGAAGGCCGCGGTCGGGGACAGCGCCGCCACTGCCAGCCCGAGGGCCGCGAAACAGGCGATCCCGAGCACCACGGTGACGACGGTGGCCGGTGCCGTGCGGCCGATGACCTGCACGCCGAAACCGAGGACTCCGACCATGACGGCGAGGAAGGTCGCTGCAGATGCGAACACCACCGCCCCGCCGATCCGGCCGGCCACGTACAGCCACGGTGGTAGCGGAGTGCCGCGGAACCGCTTCACCACGCCACGCTCGCGCGCCTCGGCCAGCCCGATGGCCGTCCGGCCACGGCCGTCCGCTGGATGGTCCGGCCGTCCCCTTCTTCGCTGCCGCCCTCGCCGAACGGCTGCGGGCGAGCGGTGACCCAGCTGTTACCTGAGCGTCCCGATGCCACGACAGGCCAAGCACGATGGACACGATCGTCTGCTCGAGGAGACGGGCTGGTGCGGGAGCGCACCTGCGATGGGGTCAGCGCCTTCCTGCGCATCCCGTACGCGGCACCGTCGGTCGGCCCGCTCCACCTCCGGCCACCGGGACCGGTCACGCCGTGGTCGGCGGTGCGCGACGCCGCGGCGCGGCCCACGGACTGGGTTCCTCGCCGTCGGACTGGCCGGCGCCCCTCCCTTCAGCGCTCTGCCGACGGGACGTGAGCCCCTGTCTCCACGATCCATTCGGCCGTCGCCGCGAGACGTTCAATCGTCTTCCACGTCCTGGAGAGCGCGGAGACCGGAAAGGGAGCTGTCATGGGGCCGATGGGCAGCCAGGCGAGCCGGACGACGTCAGTGACGGGAGCGTCCGTGGGGTCGGCGCCGCCATCCCGACTGTCCTCGCAGAGCGCGGCTGTGCCGCAGAGGGTGGTCGCGGAACCGCCGACCGCTGTGCCGACCGATCCGGCGGAAGAGCCGCTCAGGCGGTTAAAGAAGCGTCTGCTGGCGGAGGCCCAGGGGGATGCGGTGGCACTGCTCGCCGTGCGGGGGCACCTGGCGGCGGCCCGTGCCCATTTCGCCGATGCCACCGTGCGACAGTTCCTTCCCATCGCTCGTGGAGCGAGAAGCGCGCCGACGTATGCGGGAGGCGTCGGCCCAGGATGAGCCGGCCGAGGCAGGGGCACGCGACGGCTCGTGCACCTAGGGATGGGCGCTGCTCGTCCACAGCAACGACCTCGACACCCCGCAGGCGCTCGCCGTGCCCCTCACCCGGACGGAGAGTGCCCCGGTTTCCGCGGGGCACACCGCCGTGGGCCTGGCGGTGGGGACGGTGCTGCTCCACCGACGGGACCCGGACTGAGCGTCGGCACCGGCTCCGCCGGATGCGCGACGAGCCCGCACGGCCGACCGCGCAGTGGTCATCCGGGTGGCGGCGCAGCTGCAGCGACGCCTCACCCAGCGGTCCGTAGGGCAGCGAGGGCGCAGACGTCGTCGGATCGGGGATCGCCGGCCAGGCACATCTTCAGCACGTGGTCGACCATGGCATCGATGCCCGCCGGCCCCGGTGCCGACGCCAAGGCCGACGTGAGCCGGGCAGTCCCCTCGTCCAGGGTTTCTCCTCGTCGCTCGACGAGCCCGTCCGTGTACAGGAGCAGCGCGCCGCCGGGCGCAACAACGGCGTGCTGGGCCTCGTAACTGCTGTTGGCGCGGGCGCCCAGCAGCAGCCCCCGGGCGGCGGCGAGGACGCTGACGGACCCGTCGGCTGACCTCAGCAACGGCGGGGCGTGGCCGGCACTCGCCAGCTCCACGACCCCGGTGGACATGTCGAGGAAGGCCAGGGCGGCGGTCGCGAGCCCCGGGGATGACCGGTCCGCGACCAGTCGATTGACCCGCTCGAGCACGTCGGCTGGTCCGTAGCCGTCGCACACGTAGGCGTGCATCGCGCCGCTGACGCGAGCCATCGCCCCGACCGCCGCGAGGCCGTGCCCGGTGACGTCGCCGACGCAGAGCGCCAGCCGGCCGTCGGGGGCGGTGATCACGTCGTACCAGTCGCCGCCGAGGTCGATCGTCGTCGAGGCGCCGAGGTATCTCGCGCACACCTGTGCATTCTCGAGTTCGGGCACCACGGGGAGCAGGCTCGTCTGCAGGTCGATGAGTGCGGCGCGTTGCCGGTGGACCGTGCTCTGCAGCTGGTCCCTCAGCTCCGTGAGCTGAGTCACGTCGCGGGCGATCACCGCCACCCCGAGCATCGGGCCCTCGCGTCCGCGCACCGGGAAGAAGGTCTCCAACCAGGTGCCGAGCGCGTCCGGACGTGCTGCGGTCCACCCGCGGACGGCGACGTCCCGCACCGGCTCCCCGGAATCCAGCACCTTCCGGAGCATCGGCTCGGCGTCGGCCTGCGCTCCGGGCACCACGTCGAAGACACGTCGACCCTCGAGCTCGGCGACTGCGTGCCCGTTCATCGCCGCGAGTTCCCGGTTGACCCGGACGAATCGCAGGTCCGCGTCGATGAGCGCGAAGCCGACGGGTGCCTCCTCCAGCAACGCCGACACGATGGCGGCATCGGAGTCCCGTCCCAACTTGCGGTCCCGGCCGCTGAGGTCGGCGACCACGGCCACCCAGCGGTACGGGGTCTGCTCGACGGCAGCCACCACAGCGAGCACCGGCACCCGGGTGCCATCGGGCCGGATGAACTCCTTCGCGACCACGGCGCCGCCTTGGCTGGCGACGTCCTGCAGTCCACGAGCGTCCCGCTCGATCTGGTCGGCCGGGGTGCAGGCGACCCACGAGATGCCGGCGCTCAGCTGTTCACGATCGAGTCCGAGGATGCGCAGCATCTCGTCGTTGGCTTCCCGGATCACGCCGTCCTGACCGGTGGCCACGCCCACCACCCGACTGGACGCGAGTGCTTCTGCGCCGGCCACCAAGCCGGCTGCCACGGATTTCCGACCCGGCTGATCCACGCAGAGGACGCTAGTGGTCGCCGGCGCTCGGTGGCCTAGATCCGAACGTCCCATCTGCGGCGCTGCGACGCGTCGGGGGAGGGCCCCGGTCGACGCCCCTATCGGCCGACGCTCCTATCGGCCGACGCCCTGCATGGGCCGGACGACGAGCCGCGGCGTCCGCCGCGGTTGCGTTGCGGCAGTCGGCGAGCGCCACGGCTCGCGCGCGGCAGCTGACGCGGCTGACGACAGCCACTGCCAGCCGGCATTCGATCCGCTTCCCGGCGCGCACGGGGCGGCATCGAACGGGGAGTCCCGCCGCGTGGCAAGGCCGGCAGAGCACGCCGAGCGCGGTCGTGGACCATTCGCCGTCGCGGTGGATGACGGTGCCGACCGACCCATGCGTCGACATCGTGCGGCAGCCCGCCGACCACAGCGGCGGCGACGCGCAGGTGTGGGGGTCGGTGTGGGGGCTCTGTGGGTGGGAGGTCCGACCGGCAGCCGACAGGCTCTCCGCCATGACGCACACCACGAACGCTCAGATCACCGACGTGTCGGACATGTACACCGTGCACCGCGCATTCCGCCGTGAGTTCGGGCTGATGCCCCGCCTCGCTCGGTCCGTGGCCGCCGGTGACACCTCCCGCGCCGCGGTCCTCGCCGACCACGGCCGGCGCATCCTCACCGGCCTGCACTACCACCACAGCGGTGAGGACGAGCTGCTCTGGCCCAAGCTGCTCGAGCGCTGCCCGCCGGAAGCCGAGCTGATCGAGCGCATGGAGGCCCAGCACCACGGTGTCCACGACCTCATCGAGCGGCTGCAGGCCACGCTGCCGCGCTGGGAGGCCGAGGCGCGCCCGGCGGTCACCGAGGAAGTGGCCGTCACTTTCGAGGCCCTGCACGCCGCGCTACTGGAGCATCTCGGCGAGGAGGAGCAGCACATCCTGCCGCTGGCCGCCCGGCACGTGAGCCAGGAGGAGTGGGCCCAGCTCGGCGAGCACGGATTCGGGCAGATGGCGAAGTCCGAGCTGCCGCTGATGTTCTGGATGGTCGTCGAGGAGGCGACGCCGGAGGAGGCGAAGGAGATGTACGCCAACGTCCCGCCACCGGTGCGACTGCTGCTGAAGACCGTCTTCGCGCGGAAGTACCGGAGGTACGTCAGCCGCGTCCGCGGCTGATGCGGGCGGCGAGATCGGGGACGTCGGCCGGCCGCAGGTGTCGGCCGCGTTCCCAGATCTCCCCGAACCCGGCGTCGCCCAGCGCGTCGCGGGCGGCGTTCAGCCAGCGGCCGGCCAGCTCCGGATCGGGCGGGACGGCGACGGTCAGCGCGGCCGCCGCGGCACCGGCGCCGAACAGCTCCGCGGCGAGCTCCGGCTGCCCCCGCTCGGCAGCCAGGGCCCCGAGGTCGGGCAGCGCGTAGGCCAGGTTCCACGTCGTCGGCACCTCGGCGGCGAGCCTCACGACCTCCAGCAGCAGGTCGAGCGCCGCGTCGTCCTCGCCCCTGGCCCTGGCCAGGGTGGCCCGGGCGTTGAGCGCCGTCGCGACGGTGAACGGGGCACCGGTGTCCCGCGCCAGGCGCTCGGCGTCGGCGAGCACCGCGCCCGCGGCCACCAGGTCGCCGACGCGCAGCAACCGCCGTCCCTCGACCTGTGCGGCGTGCGCCTCGGCCCATGCGTTGCCCGAGTCGTGCGCGACCCGGCGCGCCACGTCCACGTGCGGCGCGGCGGTCGCGGGATCGTCGAGGAACAGCGCCGCAGACGCCCGCAGCATCAGCGCCTCGGCCAGCAGCGCGTCGTCCTCCGCCGCGCGGGCGGCCTCGGCGGCCGCATCGGCCGGCGCCACGATGCCGGCGAGGTCGCCGGTGGCGTAGCGCAGCCCGGCGAGCGCGATCCCGCGGGCGGCGCGCTCGACGTCGTCCAGGCCCTCGTCGGGGATCCGCGTGACCCACCCCAGGCCCTCGACGCCGTAGCCGCGCAGCGCCCAGTACAGCCAGCTGTCCGCGGCGAGCACCGCCGCGTCGCCGTGCCGTCGGGCGCGGAGCAGTCCGGCGAAGGTGGCCCCGAGGTTCCCGTGCTCGGCGGCGAGCCGGTCGAGCGAGCGCCGCTGGCCGGCGTCCTGCAGTCCCGGGCGGGCGCCGGCGGCCAGGTCGAGGAAGAAGTCCGCCGCCCGGTCGGCGATCATTGCGGTCTCGCCCGCGTCGGTCAGCCGCCTGTAGGCGTACTGCCGAACCGGCTCCAGCATCCGGTAGCGGCCGTCCTCGGCAACCAACAGCGACTGCTCGACCAGCCCCTCGAGCACGGGCAGCGCCTCGGGCTGCAGGTGCTCGGCCGCGGCGAGGGTGAACCCGCCGGCGAAGACCGACAGCCGCCGCAGCAGCACCTGCTCGGCGGAGGTGAGCAGGTCATGGCTCCAGTCGAGCGTGGCCCGGATGGTGCGCTGCCGTTCGGGGAGGTCCCGGCTGCGGGGTGAGCTGACGGCCTGGTCGAGCCGGTGCAGCAGCGCATCCGGAGCGAGGAACCGGGCGTGGGCGGCCGCGAGCTCGAGCGCGAGGGGCAGCCCGTCGAGGCGGCGGCAGATGGCGGCGACGTCGCTGGCAGTGCCTGCGGTGAGGACGACGGCGCCGCCGGCGGCCCGCGCCCGGTCGAGGAACACCTGCGCGGCGGGGGAGCGGCCGACGTCGTCCGGGTGGGCGCTGCCCGGCAGGGGTAGCGGGCGCAGCGGGTACTCGTGCTCGGCCCGGATGCGCAGCGGCGCGCGGCTGGTGGCCAGCACGGTCAGGCCCGGGGCCCGGGCGAGCAGCTCCGCCACGTCGCGGGCCGCATCCAGCAGGTGCTCGACGTTGTCCAGGACGACGAGCCGCTGCCGCCCGGCAAGGTGCGCGACCACGGCGTCGAGCAGCGGCGTCCCGGACTGGCGCAGCCCGAGGGCGCGGGCCAGCGTGGGGACGACCAGCCGCGCGCTGGTCACCGGCGCCAGCTCCACGACGGTGACCGGGAGCCCGACCGCGCGGGCGACGTCGAGGGCGAGGCTGGTCTTGCCGACCCCGCCCGGCCCGGTGAGCGTGACCAGCCGTTCGCCGCCCAGTAGGCGGACCAGATCGGTCCGCTCGCGGGCGCGGCCCACCAGCGGGGCGGCCGGCGCGGGCACGGGCGGGTCCGCTGCGGCTCTCGCCTTCGCGGCGGCCGAGAGCGCGTCGCGATCGGCGTCGTCCAGCCCCAGGGCTCCGGCCAGCGCACGGACGGTGTGCGGGTAGGGACGGCGGCGCTCGCCCCGCTCCAGGGCGCTGACCGCTTTGGCGGTGATCGCGGCCCGCTCGGCGAGCTCCTCCTGGGTGAGCGACGCCCGCTGGCGGAAACGGCGCAGCCGCTCCGCGAATTCGCCCGGGCCCTCGGTCATCGGCCGGGAACGTAGCAGCGCTCCGCCGACGACGCGGACATCGCGCGCATCGGCTCGGCGGGGACGTCCGCGGCCGGACGGACGCTGCTCTCCCCGAGGCCCGAGGTCCCCCCGGCTGGAGCTGGATCGAGCCCTCGGTCGAACAGGCCGGAGCCAGAATTCGGTGTCCGAGGGGGGACACGCTACATACGCACACGCTTGCACCCTTGAGTGGAACCTCCGCGGCCTCAGGCCTGCGAAGCCTCAGCTAGCGGAAATCGACGTCGGTTTCCGGTCGTTGTGCAGCCCACGCCACAGGCGACCGTCGTGCCAGGCCTCGACGGGGCCGAGTGCTCGGAAGGTGGTCCCGTCCGTAGTGGCGCGGAGTAGAGCCGCGGACCGGCCCGCGGGACCCTGCTTGCGTCCAAGCCTCGGCCAAGCCAGCCGCAAGCTACCGTGCACCTAGCCGGGCGTCTCGCTTTCGTGGCGCCGAGGCGCTGCCGCGGGGGATGCCGATGCTGACGTTCAACGACCTGTTGTTCCTCGAGGGTGTCGACCCGGCGCAGGTCCGCCTGGTCCGACACCAGGACAACCGGTTGAAGCGCGGCCGACTCTACGAGGCCTGGCGCAACGACAGATCCTCGTTCGAGCGGTACCAGAGCGCCCAGCAGCGTGACGTGTTCGACGTGGGCGACCAGCTCGCCAGCTTCATCGTCACCGATGCCCGCAAGACCGTGTTCGTCGGCCTCTACGAGGTCGCCAGCATCGGCCCCTGCCCGGCCGGCACCGTCGACGCCTTGACCGGCGTCGACCTGTCCAGCCACCACAGCTACGACCTTCGGCTGCTTGAGCAACTCGGTGACTACACCGACAAGGTCGTCATCGACTGGGGCGCCGGCACTCGGAGCTGGGTCCAGCGCGCCGCCAATCAGCCCAAGCCGGTTCTCGAGATCGCCGAGCAGTACGAACCCCGGTTCCCCGGGTTCCGCGAGTTCGTCCGGCCGGTCGATGACATCCCCACGCTCCCGCACGGCTGGCAGCAGGTGCTGCGCGCCGTGAAGGGCGTGTACCTCCTGGTCGACGTCGAGTCCGGACAGCAGTACGTCGGCTCGGCGAAAGGTGCCGACAGCCTGCTCGGCCGCTGGCTGGAGTACGCCAACGGGGGTGACGGCGGGGACGTCCGCCTCAAGGCCGTCGCCCGTCACGGCCGACGGCACTACCAGGTGTCACTGCTGGAGGTCGTCGACGGCAACACCCCCGACGACACCATCGAGCAGATCGAGTCGTACTGGAAGTCCAAGCTGCTCACCCGGCAGTTCGGTCTCAACGCCAACTAGTCAGCAGCGAGGTGCCCCCTGGGCACCGAGAAGCACTTCAACGCGGCGGTGCACTGTGCTCGTTGAGGTCGACGAAAGACCGCGTTCGACGGCCGGCGGCCCAGGCGCGGCGAGGAAACCATCGGACCCGAACGCTCGGCCGAACTGTGGACCGCCGGCCTAACAACTTGGCGGGGTCACGGCTAGCCGCTCCGATGCCGATTGAAGCCGCTCCGAGGGACTGACATGGTTACGTTGCATCCTCCTGACGAGGGTGACGAACGAGCGTCTCAACCCAAGGCTAACCGGCTGACGCAGTACTTCAGGCATCGAACGGACGTGTCGACGTCGTGAACGGGGACCCCTGCCGGCCCAGTCGCCGCAGGGGTCCAATTCGGTGTCCGTGGCGGGACTCGAACTCCCACCAATTCGGTACCGGGCCGTGACGCCTGGTGTTACCTCGTCCATCTGACCAGCCGTTCTGCGTGGTGTGGCGTCCTGGTCGGTGCCAGCTGGTGTCGCCTGGTGCTAACCCATCCGTTAGCACCGGAGTGGGCACCGGCTGTCAGTCGAGGCAGGCGTCGATGGTTCGGCCTACCGCGTTGTAGATGTCGCCCAGCTTGGGCGACGGCACGGTCCGGCCCAGGTGGTCGGTGAAGTGCACGACCAAGGGCCAGTTGATGAGCACGACCCACTGGCTCGGCATCGCGCTTACGAACCTGTAGCGGGTCTGCTCGGAGCCGAACACCAGCGGCTCCAGGGGCGGCCGGGTCCAGATGATTTCGACCTCCGCCGTCGAGGGCTCGACCCGGAGCACTTCCTGGTCGACCGGTGCGGAGGTCACGGCGGCGGTGAGGAGCCTGGCGTGCTTGTCTGCGTTGTTGACCCTGGCCAGGACAGCCAGCAGGTTGTCCTCGGGGTCTCCCGCGGGGGCGTCGTGAAAGGGTTGGAGCGACTCGATGGTGTCGTAGGCGGCTTGGCTGACGCGAGCGAGCGGGCCACGACTCTTCAAGTAGCGCTTCGCGACGCTCTCGGCCCACTTGTCGGGGTCGTCGTAGATCGGGAAAGCGTTGTCTCGGATCGGCTGCTGCCCGTTCTGCAGGACCAGCACCGTGATGAGGTTGTCCAGGGCCGACCGTGCGCAGTGCGCGAAGTCCCCGAGCATCAGGCCCATCTCAGGGTAGGGCTGCTCGGGCGGCGCATACAACGCTGAGAAGCTGCCGTCGTGGTTGTCCCGGGGCTCCGAACGGCTACCGGCGCTCAGCACCCGGCTGATCTCGCTGTCGAGCAGCGTCAGCACATCGTGGGCATGGGCCAGCTTGAGCCAGACACCGGCGAGCACAGCGTCAGGGGCGATCGGTTCCACGAGGCCATCGTGGCCTGGGGCACCGACAGAAGGCGGCGGGGTGGGACCGGCGGGCGCAGGCTGCCATCTGGGCGCGCAGGCCCTGCGTGGGGCGGCGAGCACCCGGCGCAGGTTTGCCGCGACCTCGGCGGGGGCGCGGCCTCGTGGTCGGCAAGGCGACGATCGTCAAGGCAACGAACGAACTGACCGACACCAGAAACAGCAGAACCCCGCCGGCGCAGAGGCCGTGGGGGTTCAACTCGGTGTCCGAGGGGGGACTTGAACTCCCGTCGGTCTACACGCATCTGACTGCATCCGTCGGCATAAGCGCACCTCAGGAGCGGTCTTCTGACCCGCTGTCGCTACGTCGCCGGACACCTCAATGCATCTGGTGACGTCACCGGCGGTATCGCTGCGGGTATCACGAGCTGAGGCCGGGAACGCCTCACCCTCGGCAACGTGTCCATGGCCGTCGGTCGCCTCGCCGAGGACGAGAGGGGGGTCAGCACTACTGACCCCGCTGGCGGACCTCAGCAGCTGACCACCGTCAGCGAGGCCGGTCTCCACCGGCTGATCTTCACTAGTCGCGCACCAATGTCGTCGTTTTCGAGTCTCATTTCCGACACCCATTTCGGGGTCTCGCTTTTGGGTCTCGTTGTTGAGACGTATATCCGCAGGTCAAAGGCGTGTCGGACTTGCACGAATGTGATTCAGGGAGCAATGTGAAGGCACGGCAGCCCGCCGCAAGCAAGGCGGCCCCGCCCGGTGCTCTAACACCGAACGGGGCCTTGATCCCTCACCCTCCACAGAAGGACGAGAGACCCATGATCAACACTACTGGTATGTCCGTGTCCACCCGCACGTCGGAGTGTGGGAACGTCGTTCTCCCTTCCTGCCCGCAGTGGTGCACGGAGCCCGCCGGCCACCCGTTCGACGAGATGGGTCGCCTACACATCGCCCGCCGTGGGCACGTCACGCTGAGCAGCTTCGAGTCCCTGGACGGGACTCGTGAGCCGGCCGGTATCGACGTCGACTACGAGGCCGAGCGCCTGAGCGCGGACGCTGCCCACAAGCTGGCGAAGGACGCCGACACCCTGGCCGAGCTGCTGCAGCGTGCAGCGTGACCGCGGCCCTGCACCTCGTCCCTCCGCCCGTCAGCACTGGCCGTGACCCTGACCTGGTGGACTACCTCCACTGGGCGCGGGAGCTGAAGGGTTACGCGGAGAACACGGTCCGGATCCGCGGGGACGTCCTCGATCGGCTCGCCGAGAGCGTGAGCGCACCGCTGCGGCACCTCACCGAGGGCGACCTACTGGGGTGGGAGCGCCGCGCCGTGTCCGGCCGCTCCCCGGAGACCCGCCGGGCCTACGTCTGTCACGTGCGCGCCTTCTACGCGTGGGCGGTCGACAAGGCGCGCATCCGAGACACCAACCCGGCGTTGGTCCTCACGATCCCGAAGATCCCCCGGGCAGTGCCCCGCCCGATGGAGGAGGAGCAGCTGCGGGCCGCCCTCCTGGGTGCCCGACCGAAGATGCGGGTCTGGTTGCTGCTCGGAGCGTTCTGCGGTCTGCGCTGCGTAGAGATCGCCGGGCTTCAGTGGACCGACCTCCGCATGAGCGAGCAGCCCACGCTCCACGTCCGCGGCAAGGGCGGGGAGGAGCGGATCGTGCCCGTTCCCGCCGTCGTGCTGGCGGCCTTGGACGGCTACGGCCGGCGTCGGACCGGGCCCATGTTCTACGGTCTGGACGCCCAGCAGGTGAGCGCCAAGACGGTGTCCCACTGCATCAACCGCTTCCTCAGCCGGCGGGGCATCGACGCCACTGCACACCAGTTGCGTCACAGGTACGCAACCGCCGGCTACCAGCTGACGCGGGACATCCGGTTGATGCAGGAGATGCTGGGACACCGCGACCCCAAGACGACCGCTCGGTACGCCCAGTACGACAAGAGCCATGCAGCCGAGATGGTTCGCCAGCTCGACGAGCAGTGGGCGGCTCATGGCTGACCGCGCCTTGCGCACTACACGCCATCCGAGCGGTACCTTTCCGTCCGCATTGACGCCACCCATGGGGGACGCATGACGCAGCCACAGCCCGAACAGGTCGAACCTGTCGCAATCGACCCCCACGAGGCCGACGAGAACCCGCAGCTTCCGGCCAAGGCCGCCTGGAACCTCAGCAACCGACCGTTCGTGGTGGCAGCAGGGGTCGCGGCGGTTCTCGCCGTCGCATTGGTCGTCACCCTGGTGATCAGCATTCACCCGTTCGCTGGCGGCCACGACATCGACGTGACGTTCACGCTCACCGACGACGAGCTAGGTGAGAGCTGCCAAGGGGACGGTGGCTACAGCGACATCGGCTCCGGAACGCCCGTGCGAGTTACGGACGGTGATGGGTCCTTGCTCGGTGCCGGCAGCCTCGGTGAGGGCGCCTACTTCGGGGGCGGCTGCCTCTGGGCAGTCACGATCGACGGCGTCAAGGACGCGGACTTCTACTCCGTCGAGATCGGCGGCCGCGGGGCGATCAGCAAGAGCGCCACCGAACTTGAGGGCGACGACTGGACGTTCGACGTGTCGCTGGGTTGACGTCTGTCCCACGTGGCTGGCACATGGTGCAGGCGCCGCCGAGGTGGTTCCTCGAGTTGCTGGTCGAGCTGGATTGACGCAGTGAGGCCTCCGCCCGGGCGGGCGGAGGCCTCACTAGTGGTGGGTTACCGGCTCAGCTGGCAGCTGCGGAATCTTCTTGCGGCTGGCTTTGCGCAGCCTGCGCCGCAGCCTCAATCGCTTCCTTGATTCCGTTCGTCACGCTCTCGGCCACTCGCTGAGAAGCGCTTCCAACTAGGTCAACTACCTGCTCGACCGTCAGCACCACGATGTCTTCCCGCTGAACCAGGTCGCCGCCACTGTTCTGCAGGGCGGTCGAGGACTGCTCCGCCTGTCGATCGAGTCGCTCCAGCACCCACCGTCGCATCAGAGCCGACGGGGAGACGTGGCTGCGCTCTGCCAGCCTCCGGATCTCCTCCAGCCTGTCCACGGGCATGCGGAGAGAGAACACCTGAGCTGGATCTTTCGCGGTGTGCGTACTGCGCACGTACTCACTGGGGTCGATCGACGGCATGGCTTCGGACGCCTCAGCCTCATCTGCGAGTAGCTGGGCGAGCCCGTCGTGAATCATGCGATGCCTCCCTCCGGTCCGAAGTACAACCTGGTCTCTCGAGTGCCCGCGAGCCAGGCATTCACTCCCCACCATCGGCCGTCCGCGATCGCTGCTTTAGGCAGAAGGATCACGACAAGGACTCGGTTGAGGGTGATGCTCTGGCCGACTACGCGGATGGTCTTGCCCGACTTGGAAGTCGGGTCTGGCGCGGCTACTAGGCGGCTGACGTCGTGGGCAGCCTCGGTGGCCCACTCGGGGGCGATGTCATGGTCGCCCGGGCGCCTGGAGCTGCGGGTCTGGATGTACTCCCCGCGGTGCTCCCAGTCGACGTCTTCGATGGGCAGCTCGGCAGCGTTCCACGACTCGTAGAAGGTGCCGTCCGTACCCACACGTCGCAACGTACTACGTTGTCATACATTCCGCACCTGTCACGACCGCGGTGTTCGTACTGCTCAGGAGGCGGGTCCGCGGCGTTGGTGGACTCCGGCAGCTGCGCGACGGGTACGGCGTCGGCCGGCTGTCGGTGGGCGCCGCTACGGTCAGCGACAGACCGGCCGCACCCGGCGACCGGAGAACGAGGGGACGGACCGCATGACGGTCGAAGTAACGATCAAGCTTCCGAGTGGGCAGCTCCAGACCCGGAGCCACGAGGACGGCAAGATCGTGCTGGTGCGCGATGGCAATCTGTTCGTCCAGGCCTACTCGGGCGGCGAGGCGGAAGCCACCGTGGCCGTCTACGCGCCCGGCACGTGGATCGAGGCGGGACAGGTCAAGGAGTAGGCCAGCAGCTAGCGGGCGCCGACTGCAAGTTCGCCGCCGCTCGTCACGAC
>Ga0210040_10000883_pt1 | contig 47873 bp, 38 predicted proteins | sample CryGeyCG12114_NA_FD_185462 | JGI IMG/M metagenome (GOLD analysis project Ga0210040, IMG submission 185462) | Groundwater microbial communities from aquifer - Crystal Geyser CG19_WC_8/21/14_NA (SPAdes) (version 2) | ecosystem: Environmental > Aquatic > Deep subsurface > Groundwater | place: USA...
GGAGCGCTGGGCGAGGCCGTCGACGCGGCCATCGCGGCCAACCCGGGCGTGGCCGACAAGGTCCGCGCCGGGAAGGTGCAGGCGGCCGGGGCGCTGATCGGAGCCGTCATGAAGCAGATGCAGGGCAGGGCGGAGCCGAACCGCGTCCGCGAGCTCATCCTGGAGCGCCTGGCCTGACCCGACCGGGCACTCCAGCTCTCACCTCGAACGCGCGCGGCAGCCTGCTGAGGCGCGTCGAGGAGAACAGAGCTGGAACGCGCAGTCGAGCGCGCCACCTGACCTAGGCTGGGCGACCATGACCGACGTCCGCGGGACCGTACGGCTCTGGCTGGTGCCGGCCGTGGCGGTGCTGCTCGTCGTGGTCCTGCTCGGGCTCAGCGGGGGGCTGCGGAGCGGCCGGGGTTCCCAGGGCCGGACCGCGGCGGCGGCGGAGCAACTCGACCTGGCCCGCTGGCAGCTGGTGGTGCACAGCGTGGAGCTCGTCCCCGGCGAGGACTACGACCCGACCCTGCCGCCGTCGCTCCGGGTCGCGCTGCGGGCGACCTTCCTCGGGGAGCGCTCGACCTACGGGTTCGAACGGGGACTGGTCGGGGTGCAGGGCACCGGCGGCGGTCCGCTCGGCACCGAGGAGGAGCCGTCCGTGACCAGCGTGCGGAGCGACGGCTTCGACCCGGACGTGCCGCAGGAGCTCGAGCTCGACTTCACCTGGCCGAAGGCCCCGGCCACCCCGCCCGCGGTGGTCCGGGTGCTCGTCCACGACGAGCGGCTGAAGGACAACTACCTGTTCGACGCCGACTGGGTCCTGCAGCCGACGCCGGTCGCGCACCTCGACCTGCCTCTCACGGACCAGCGGTGAGGAGTCCCTCGACGACCGGCTCCCGCTGGTCCCGGTCCGGGCTCCTCGCGCTGCTGGCCTGCCTGGCGCTGGTGGTCGCCATCACCGCCCAGACCCCGGACCCCTCGACGGACTACCGCAGGCGTTGGGCCGACGTCGGCATCGGCAGCTGGGGCGAGGTCGAGAACGCCTCCGTCCGGGTGACGTCGGTGCGGCTGACCCGCTCGGCCGTGCAGAGCACCTACAGCGACCCCCTGCGCACCGAGGTCACGTTCGTCGTGGTCACCGTCGAGGCCCGGGTGCGGCAGCACCAGGTCTACTTCGACAACCTGACCCTGCACACCGCCGACGACCGCGACTACGAGCCGCGACCGGACTTCATCGCGGCCGAGCTCGCGGCGACCCCGCCCGGCTTCACCCGGGCCGGTACGGAGGTCTTCGAGGTGCCGACCGCCCGGGTGCCCTCGGCCCAGCTGTGGTTCGACGCCGACGGGGCGGCCTTCGACGTCTACGCGCTCGCGGTCCGCGTCGACCTGGCGCTCGACGCGACCACCCCCGTCGAGCCGGGACCGCTGCAGATCGAGGAGACCACCGTGCGAGCCACCCCGTGAGGGCCCGGCACCCGGCGGGCCGCTGGCGCTCGCCACGGCTCGCCTTCGCGGTCGCCCTGCTGCTGGCCCTGCTGGTCACCGGCGGTGAGGGCTACCTCTACCACGCCCGGTACACGCCGGCCTCCGGGCCGCGGGCGCGGGTGGGGGAGACCGTCACGCTCGCCGGGACCACCATCGAGGTGCGCTCGATCACCGTCGCCCGCGAGCTGCCCGTCGCCGACGCCGGGGACCCGCCGGCGAAGGGCCCCGCGGGCTCGGTGCTCGTCCTCGTCACCTGGGTCCAGACGCTCGACGAGACCGTGGACGTCGAGGACCACTTCTGCGACGCCGCCCTGGTCGCCGACGACGGCACGACCTGGGCCGACGAGCTGGACTACACCTACGACCTGCGGCGACCCAAGTCCCTCACCTGTGCCAGCACCGACGACGCGCCGATGGTGGCGGGCAAGCCGGCGACGATCGGGGAGAGCTACGTCATCCCGGCGTCGTACGCGTCCCGGGTGCGCTGGCGGCTGTCGTTGGACGACGACCGGCACGTGGTCGAGTTCGTCCCCTGACCCGCCGGACTTCACTGACCCTGCCGGCTCCCCGGCGGCCGGCGGGCTCGACCTGCCCCGCCGCCGCGAGCGCCCGGTCGAAGCCCGCCGCGTACAGCGCGATGGAGAGCGGGGTGAAGATCAGCCCCGTCACGAGCGTCGAGGTGGGGTCGGTGGCCAGCGACGCCGCCGCGCTGCGCGGCCCGAGCAGCACCGTGAGCGCGACGACGAACCAGGACTGCAGGGCCGCCAGGACCGTGGCCAGCAGCAGGTACACCCCGACGAACGCCGGCCCGGCCCGGGCGACCAGCTGCAGCGCCTCCAGCACCGGCAGGTACTTGGTCCGCAGGTCCGCGGTGAGCAGCGAGGCGACCGCACGCGTCCGACGACCACCGGGCAGTCGCCGACCGGCGAGCCGGCCGCCCAGCGGGGTCCGCGCGATCAGCTCGCCGCTGCCCAGCTCGCGCCAGCCCAGCACGGTGGCGGTGAGGGCGAGCCACACCAGCGGCAGCACGAGCGCGTGCCAGGCGCCGGGGAGCAGGGTGCCGGTGACCAGGGTGAGCAGCCGGTCGAGGGCGCGCGGCAGGGTCAGCCCGAAGGGCAGCGACCAGTCCGGCAGCGCCGCCAGCAGGGTCTGCCAGCCCTGCTGCAGGGCGGCCCAGGCGACCCGGGTGCTCAGCCAGTCGCGGGCGGCGCGGACGAAGATGACCAGCAGGGCGAACACGCCGAAGACCCACAGCGCCTCGGCCAGCACCCCGGCCAGCCGCAGGACCAGCAGCGGCCGGCGGGCGGTGACCAGGCGCAGCGCCTGGCGGACCAGCCACACCACGACGGCCAGCACCAGGTAGAAGCGCAGCCGGTCCGCCTCGAAGCCGATCGAGAAGTCCTGCGGGTCCAGGCCGAGCAGCCGGTAGTTGGTGGCGTACAGCGCCCGCACCTCGTCGTCGACGAAGCCCCAGACGGCGTAGACGGCGAGCAGCGGCCCGACCGCGGCCGCGACCACCTCGAGCCGGCCCTCCCGGACCAGCACCCGGGCCGGGATCCGGTGCTCGGTCAGGCCCGCCGGGTCGGGGTCCAGCGCGGCCGGGGTGCGCAGCGACGGCTCCACGGTGTGGATCATCAGCACCAGCGCCACGAGCGTGGCCACGACCCCGAGCACGAAGGCCACGGTCGCCAGCGTCGGGGAGCTCGCGCCCAGCTCCGCGGACGCCACCAGCCCGGCCGCCTGGCCCACGACGCCGAGGCTGAACCACGCGCCCATCGCCCAGACGTGGCGGCGCCACAGCCGGGCCGCATCGGTGACCAGGTCGAGGAGCTCGTCGACGGTCGACCTCGCCACGGGCGTCAGCCCGCCCGGCCCGGGACCAGGCCCGGGTCGAGGTCGAGGACCGGGGCGGCGCCGAGCACCGGCGCGAGGAAGGCGAGCATCCGCTCGACCAGCAGCAGCCGCGAGTCGGCCCGGCGGTACTCGTGGCCCTCGCCGTCCAGCTGCAGGTACTCCACCGGCCGGTCCAGCGCCCGCAGCGCGGCCACCACCTGCCGGGCCTCGCCGATCGGGACGTTGGTGTCCAGCTCGCCGTGCACCACCAGCAGCGGTACGTCGATGTTCCCCGCCTGGTGCAGCGGCGACAGGGCGCGCAGCAGGGCCCAGTCGTGCTCGGGGTCGCCGTACTTGGTCACCGCCGCCGACGCGATCCACGGCTCGGTGTCGCGGTAGAAGGTGTGCAGGTCCGACATGCCGCAGATGTCCACGCCGGCGCAGAAGCTGCCCGGGGTGAAGGCGAGCATGGCCAGGGTCAGGTAGCCCCCGTACGAGCGGCCGGTGACCGCCACCCGGCCGGGCTCGGCCACCCCGATCTCCAGCAGGTGGTCCCGGCAGGCCAGCACGTCGTCGAAGGCGTCCCGGCGGCCGCGGACGTCGTCGGCGTGCACGAACGCGCGGCCGAAGCCGGAGGAGCCGCGGATGTTCGGCGCGAACACGGTGATGCCCGCCGCCACCAGCGCCTGGTGCTGGGGGTTGAAGGTCGGGCGCTCCTGCGCCTCCGGCCCGCCGTGCAGGCTGAGCATCGCCGGGCCGGTGCCGGTCCGGCCGGGCACCCGGTACAGCCAGCCGGTCAGCGGCAGCCCGTCGCGGGCGGTGAACGTCTGCAGGGTGGGCACGACCAGCGGGTGCGCCGGCAGCTCGGGCCGGTCGGTGAGCGGGGACCACCGCAGCGTCGCCGTGTCGAAGCCCCACAGCTCCCGCGGCCGCTCGGGGCCCTCGACGCCCATCACCGCCCGGGTGCCGTCCCGGCTGAGCAGGGCGCCGCTGACCACCAGCCCGGGCAGGCCGGGTACGGTCTGGGACTCCAGCGTCCAGGTGTCCAGCAGCTCCAGCTCGCTGCTGCCGGCCACGTTCCAGACCAGCAGCAGCAGCCGGCCGGAGTCGTCGGCGTCCAGCCCCTCGAGCTCGGCGTCCTCGCGGGGCGCGAGCACGCCCGAGCGGCCCCGCCAGCCGCCGACGCCCAGCGGCACGGCCACCAGCTGGCGGCGCGCCAGGCCGGCGTCGGTGGCCACGTAGGCGATCAGCTCCTCCTCGTCCGCGGGTGGCGCGGGCCGGATGATCGCCCGGTCGGTCGAGCCCAGGGCGGGGTAGGGGAGCAGCGGGTGGTCGGCGTCGGCGGTGCGGTCGACCACGACGCAGAACTGCTTGCCGCGCGGTCCGTCCTTGACGATCACCTGCTCCTCGTCGACGGAGAGGTCGAGCACGCTGATCAGGTCGCCGACCGCGAGCTCGGTCAGGGCACCGGTGACGGGGTCGGCGAGCGAGCAGACCGACGGCCCGCCGGGCTCCTCGGCCGGGAGGGTGACCACGACGCGGTGCCCGCTGCGGGTCCAGGGGCCGAGCTCGGCGTGCTGCTCCGGTGAGCCGGCCACCCGCCGGGCCCCGCTGCCGTCGGGCCGCACCACCCAGACCTGGGTGCGGACGCCCCCGTCGGTGGCCACGCAGCAGGCCAGCCAGGCGCCGTCGGCGGACCAGCTGACGTCGACCACCGGGTCGGCCGACAGCACGATCCGGGTCGGGCCGGCCGCCGGCGGCTGGGCGCCCGGGGCGGCGAGGTCGTCGACCCAGACGCAGGGCGTGCCGCTGCGGTCGCTCAGGAAGGCGATCCGGCGGCAGTCCGGGGTGAGCGTGGGGCTCCAGCTGCCCCAGGCCTCGACGAGGGCGCGCGCGAGCCCTCCCGCGTCCTGCTGCTGCGCCCCCGCGACCGTCCCCAGGTCAGCCGACATGCCGGTCAGCCGACACGCCGTCAGCCCACGTCATGGTGCTGCAGCCACATCTCGAGCAGGGCCAGCTGCCACAGCGCGTTCGACCCCAGCGTCGTCCGGGTGGCGTTCGGGTCGGCGAGCAGGTCCGCGACCGTGTCGGCCCGGAAGAGACCGCGCTGCCGGGCAGCCGGGTCGGTCAGGGCGTCGCGCACGCGCTCAAGATACGGCCCCTCGAGCTGGCGGATCGCCGGAACGGGGAAGTAGCCCTTGGTGCGGTCGATCACCGCGTCCGGCACCACCCCGCGGCTGGCCCGCTTCAGCACGCCCTTGCCGCCGTCGGCCAGCTTCAGCTCGGGCGGGATCCGGCCGGCCAGCTCGACCAGCTCGTGGTCGAGGAAGGGGACGCGCGCCTCCAGGCCCCAGGCCATCGTCATGTTGTCGACCCGCTTCACCGGGTCGTCGACCAGCATCACGGTGGTGTCGTTGCGCAGCGCGGCGTCCACGGAGGTCTCCGCACCCGGACGGGCGAACTGCTCGGCGATGAAGGCGGACGGGGCGTCCTGCGCCGGCAGCCAGTCCGGGCTCAGCACCGAGCCCATCGCGTCCCAGCGGCGGTCGAAGAACACCTTCGCGTACGCCTCGGCGGCGCCCTGGCGCGGCACGCCGGCGAGCGGGGGGTACCAGTCGTAGCCGCCCAGCACCTCGTCGGCACCCTGGCCGGACTGGACCACCTTGACGTGGGCGCTGACGTCCTCGCTGAGCAGGTGGAAGGCGACGCAGTCGTGGCTGACCATCGGCTCGCTCATCGCCCCGACGGTCGCGTCGATGCCCGGCAGCAGCCGCGAGCTGTCGATCTTGATCCGGTGGTGGTCGGTGCCGAAGTGCTCCGCGACCAGCGTCGAGTACTCGAACTCGTCGCCGGACTCCCCGCCCGCCGCGTCGAAGCCGATGCTGAAGGTCTTCAGGTCGGTCTGGCCCATCTCGGCCAGCAGGGCCACCACCAGCGAGGAGTCGATCCCGCCGGAGAGCAGCACGCCGACCGGGACGTCGGACACCATCCGCCGGTCCACGGCCGTGCGCAGGCTCTCCAGCAGCGCCTCCTGCCAGTCCTGGTCGGTCCAGTCCGCGCGGTCGGGGTCGCGGCTGAAGTCGGGGGACCAGTACAGGCGGTCGGTGGTGGTGCCGTCCGGCTCGACCACCCGGACGGTCGCCGGCGGCAGCTTCTTCACCCCGTTGAGGATGGTCCGCGGTGCCGGTACCACGCTGTGGAAGGTCAGGTAGTGGGCCAGCGCGGTGCGGTCGATCGAGGTGTCGGTGCCACCGCCGGCCAGCAGGGCCGGCAGCGTGGAGGCGAACCGGAGCCGGTCCCTGGTGTGGTCGAGGTAGAGCGGCTTGATGCCCAGCCGGTCCCGGCCCAGCACCAGCCGGCCGCTCTGGTGCTCGTAGACCGCGAACGCGAACATGCCCAGGAAGTGGTCGACGCAGTCCAGGCCCCAGTGGGCGTACGCCTTGCCGACCACCTCGGTGTCGGAGGTGGAGAAGAATCTCAGGCCGTGGCCCTCGAGCTCGGCCCGGAGCTGCTTGTAGTTGTAGATGCAGCCGTTGAACACCAGGGTCAGCCCGAGCGCGGCGTCCACCATCGGCTGCGAGCCCGCGACGCTGAGGTCGATGATCGAGAGCCGGCGGTGGGCCAGGGCGACCGGGCCGTGCGCCCACACCCCGTCCCCGTCCGGCCCCCGGTGCTGCAGGCACTCCCCGACGCGGGAGCACGCGGACACGTCGGCACTGCGTCCGTCGAAACGGATCTCACCAGCTAGACCGCACACAACTCTTCTCCTCTCGCGCCCGGCCGGACCTCCCGATGCTGTCTTCCTCCTCGATCAGACCGACGAAGAACGTGTCGGCCCTCTCTCGTCGTCCAGACAGCATCCGGCCCAGCCTTGCCGACGCTCGAGGAGGAGTCTCCTCACGCGAGGTGCCCGTCATCGCTCCTCCTCGGCTCCGGTGATGATCCAGGTGTCCTTGGCCCCGCCGCCCCGGGAGGAGTTCACCACCAGCGAGCCCTCCGGGGCCACCCGGGTGAGCGCCAGCCCGGCCAGGGTGCAGTCCTGCGGTCCGGTGCCGCCGACGTAGACGAAGGCGCGCAGGTCGACGTGGCGGGGCTGCAGCAGGCCGGCGTCCAGCGTGGGGTGCGAGGACAGCGCCACCACCTCCTGGGCCACCCAGCCGGCCGGGTCGGCGACGATCTCGGCGCGACGGGCGGTGACGGCCGCAGCGGGCGCGTCGGGGCCGATCAGCACCCCGATGCCACCGTGGCCGTCCACCGGCTTGGTCACCAGTTCACCGACCCGGTCCAGCACGATGCGGTACTCGGCGGCGTCGCTGGTGCGGTAGGTGGGCACCGACTCCAGGCTCGGGTGCTCGTCGAGGTAGTAGGCGATCAGCTCGGGGACGTAGCAGTACATCGCCTTGTCGTCGGCCACCCCGTTGCCCGGGGCGTTGGCCAGCCGCAGCGCCCCGGTGGTGGCGACCTCGAACAGCTCGGCCCCGACCGGTCGCCCGGCCCCGTCCACCAGGTCCACCAGCTCGACGTCCAGCCGGAGGTAGAGCGCGTCCACGACGGAGCCGCTGGCGCGGTGCCGCACCCGGCCCCCGGCCACCTCCAGGTCGTCGGCGACGCAGAGCAGCATCCCGCCCCGCTCGGCCAGCAGCCGGTGCTCGAACCAGGCCGAGCTGGTCGGCCCGCCGGAGAGCAGGGCCACCGTCCCCTCGACCCCGCCCAGCAGGCAGCGGCGCAGCTGGTCGACCGCGACCCGCGGGTCGGCCAGCCCGGCCGGCCGCGGCAGGTCGGGCATCACCTGGTCCATCAGGTCGCGGACGGCCAGGGCGTACGCGGCGCCGCTCGGGTTGCGCAGGTTGTCCTCCAGCACCCGCCACCCGCCGAACTCGTTGCGGACCAGGTCGAAGCCGACGACGGGGGCCCGGACGGTCCCGGCCGGCAGCCGTCGCGCCTCCGCGCGCCAGCCGGGCGCCCCCTCGACCAGCTCGCGGTCGACCACCCCGTCGGCGAGCAGCCGCTGCTCGCCGTAGACGTCCTGCAGGAACGACTCCACCGCCCGCGCCCGCTGGCAGAGCCCGGCCTCCAGGGCCTCCCACTCGTGCGGGCTGATCACCCGGGGCACCAGGTCCACCTCGAAGCGCCGCTGCTCACCGTCCACGCCGAAGGTGACGCCGGTCTGGTCCAGCCAGGCGTCGCGGTGGGTCCGGCGCTCCTCCAGCGCGGCGGCGGGCTGGGTGCGGTAGTACTCGAGCAGCTCCCGGTACGCGGGCCGCGGCTGCAGCCCGGGGCCGACGGCCTCGTCGCCGGCCCGGGCCCGGTAGCGGCGCAGCGCCGGCACCGCCTGGTCGGGGCCGCCGGAGGGGCCCTGGGTCTCGGCGACCACCCGCTCGACCACGTCGGTGAGCAGGCCGCGCTCGGCGAAGGCGGCCCGCTGGCGGTCGGCGCTGTTGCCGCGGGCGAGCACCGTCTCGGTCAGCTCGCTGACCTCCTCGAAGTCGCCGAGCTCCTCCAGCTGCGGACGGAGCCTGGCGACCAGGCCGCGGACGACCGACGCGGCCGGGTGCGGTGTCGGGTGCCGCAGGTGGTCCAGCAGCTCACCGGTCAGCCCGGCCCGCGCCGCCCGCCAGACCGAGGCGCGGTGCAGCGGGGCGGGGACGGGGTCGAAGGGCACGCCCTCCTCGATGTCCACCTCGGCGCGGCGCACCGCGGCCCGGAACAGCCCGGCGATGGCGATGGCGTCGTCCACGATCGGGGTGGCGTCGCAGACCCGCAGCTCGAGGGTGGGGGCGTGGGAGGACGGGCGGACGTCGAAGTAGGCCATCTTGGCGTCCGCGATCACCCCGGTGCGGATCAGGTCGGCGAGCAGGGCGTCGTACTCGGCGGCCGAGGCGAGCGGGCCGGTCGAGCCGGCGCTGGGCCAGCGCTGCCAGATGATCGAGCGGATGCTGGAGTAGCCGGTGTCCAGCTCGTTCCAGTAGGGCGAGCTGGCCGAGAGGGCCAGCAGCACCGGCAGGCTCGGGGCGAGCCGCTGCATGATCTGCACCGCGAGGTCGCGGTCGCTGACCCCGACGTGGATCTGCAGCCCGCAGATCAGCTGCTCGTCGACCAGCAGGCGGTACTGCTCCTGCATCCGGCCGTAGCGCCCGGTGGTGGTGAGCTCGAAGTCGGCGAAGGCCGCGCTCGGGGCGGTGCCGACGGCGGCGACCCCGATGCCGTCCTCGGCAGCCACCTCGACCAGCCCGCGCCGCAGCCGGACCAGCTCGGCCCGCAGCCCGTCGAGGCTGTCCACGACGGCGGTGTTGGTCTCCACGGTGGTGCGCTGGATCTCGGCCGAGTAGTGCTCGGCCGGCAGCCGGCTGAGCAGCTGCGGCGCCCGCGCCGACAGCTGCCAGGACTCCAGGTCGATCAGGTGCAGCTCTTCCTCGGCACCCAGCGTCAGTTCGGCGTTCATCCGGCGTCAATCTAGCCAGACCGTGTTACGCCCCGACCGAACCGTGTTACGTCCTGGTGACCGGGGGAGGGGTCAGCGGGTGCGGACGGGACGCCGCAGGGCCAGCACCAGCAGGACGATCCCCACCACCACCAGGACCAGCCCGATCCAGAACCACTGCATGGCCCCGCTCATCGCGCTGCCGCCGACGTACCCGAGACCCTGGCCCCCCCAGAGCAGGCCGAGGAGCAGGGCGAGGACCCCGAGGATGGTGCCCGTCGTACGAGCGGAGCGTGTCTTCACGAGCCGAGTCTGGTCCCCGGCCCCAAGTGCGCGGGCTCCGGGCCACGGACGCCGTCACGGCCCGGCGCCCGGTGGCCGTCCCGGCCCGGTGGTGCCGGGTCCCGGCTCAGAGGCGCAGGTCGGCCGAGGTCAGCTGCTCGATCGCCGCCGGCTCGCCGACCAGCTTCACCTCGGCGACGCCCGCCCGCCCGTGGGCGTAGACCATCAGCTCGCTGGGCCGGCCCACCACGGTGACCGTGGCCGGGCCGCCGGTGGCCCGGATGGTGTCGGGCTCGGCGCCGCCGTCCGCGGTGCCGAGCCGCTCCAGCACCACCCCGACCGGGACGCGGCGGAACCAGGCGCGGGCCAGCAGCTTCAGCCGGCGCCACATCCACTCCTCGACGTCGGGGCTCAGCTCGCGGGAGACCTGCGGCGCGGCACCGGCCCGGCGCACGTCCTCGTGGTGCACGAAGTACTCGGTGGTGTTGGCGCCCTCGTCCACCCCGGGGATGGCGAAGACCGACAGCCGGGCGGGTCCGCGCCGCACCCGCTCGACCAGCTCCGGGAACTCCCAGCGGGAGCGGACGTCGGCCATCCGCCGGTCCAGCAGGCCCGACAGGGGCTTGGCCACCATGCTGCTGGCCCCCACCGGGTCCGTCTCGCGGATCCACAGGTGGACGGCGAGGTCGTGCGCGTCCCACCCCTCGCAGAGCGTGGGTGCTGTCGGCCCGACCCGGTCGAACAGGTCGCACAGCTCGGCCCGCTCATCCCTGGCAAAGGTCACGATCGACCATGCTAGACCCGCGGCGGGAGGCCGTCCCGGTCGGCGCCGGCGCCCCGGAGACGTTCGCGCGCGTCCCGGCGGACGTGAACAATGGGCGGGTGACCGCCGCGCCCGATCCCGCCCGCAGCTCCGCCCCGACCCCGCCCAGGCCCCCGGCCACCGCGCTCGACCCGGCCGTCGCCGCCCTGCTCAAGCGCGACGCGGCGGGCCTGGTGGCCGCGGTGGTGCAGGAGGAGGGCAGCCGCGACGTGCTGATGGTGGGCTGGATGGACGACGAGGCGCTGCACCGCACCCTGACCACCGGGCGCTCCACCTTCTTCTCCCGCAGCCGCCAGGAGCACTGGGTGAAGGGGGAGACCTCCGGCCACCGGCAGTGGGTCCGCGACGTGCGGCTGGACTGCGACGGGGACACGCTGCTCGTCACCGTCGTCCAGGAGGGTGCGGCCTGCCACACCGGCGACCACACCTGCTTCGACGCCCGGCCGCTGGCCGCGCTGGTCACCGCCGGCCCGGCCGACGCTGTCGCGGCGGGTGCCCGGTGAGCGTCGCCACCAGTCCCGACCTGGCCGGCTTCCGCGCGCAGGCCGCCGAGCGGCGGGTGGTCGCGGTGCACACCCGCTTCCTGGCCGACACCGAGACCGCCGTCGGCCTCTACGCCAAGCTGGCCCGCAACCGGCCCGGCACCTACCTGCTCGAGTCGGCCGAGCAGGGGGTCTGGTCGCGCTACTCCTTCATCGGCGTCAGCTCGGTCGCCACCCTCACCGAGCGCGACGGCCAGGCCTGCTGGACCGGCCACGCGCCCGCCGGGCTGCCCAGCGGCGGCGACCCGCTGGAGGCGCTCGCGGAGACCCTGCGGCTGCTGCACACCCCGGCCCTGCACCAGCAGGGGGACGACCCGCTGGACCCCCGCTCGGCGACGCCGGGGCTGCCGCCGTTCACCTCCGGCCTGGTCGGCTACCTCGGCTACGACGCGGTCCGGCGGGTCGAGGTGCTGCCCGACGGCAACCCCGACGACCTGCAGATCCCCGAGCTCGGCTTCCTGCTGGTCTCCGACCTCGCGGTGCTCGACCAGCACACCGGCGAGGTGTGGCTGGTGGCCAACGCCATCAACTTCGACGGCAGCGACGAGCGGGTGGACGAGGCGTACGCCGACGCCGTCGCCCGGGTGGAGGCCATGGCGGCCCTGCTCGCCCAGCCCACCCCCGCCGGCGCGGTCACCGCCGCCTTCGACGCGCCGCTGCCGGTGCGCCGGCAGCGCTCGGGCCCGGAGTTCCAGGACGCCGTCCGCGCGGCGGTGGAGGAGATCCGGGCGGGCGAGGCGTTCCAGGTGGTGGTCAGCCAGCGCTTCGAGGTGGACACCACCGCGGACGCGCTCGACGTCTACCGGGTGCTGCGGCTGACCAACCCCAGCCCGTACATGTACCTGCTGAGGCTCACCGACGTCGACGGCCGGCCGTTCGACATCGTCGGGTCCAGCCCGGAGGCCCTGGTCACCGTGAAGGGCGAGACCGCGGTCACCCACCCGATCGCGGGCTCCAAGCCGCGGGGCGCCACCCCCGCCGAGGACGCCGCCCTGGAGGCCGAGCTGCTGGCCGACCCCAAGGAGCGGGCCGAGCACGTGATGCTCGTCGACCTCGGCCGCAACGACCTGGGCCGGGTCTGCGCGCCGGGCACGGTCGAGGTGGTGGAGTTCATGGAGGTCCGCCGCTACAGCCACATCATGCACCTGGAGTCGACGGTGACCGGCCGGGTCGCCCCGGGCCGCACCGCCCTCGACGTGGTGCTCGCGGCCTTTCCCGCCGGCACCCTCTCCGGCGCCCCGAAGGTCCGTGCGATGGAGATCATCGACGGCCTGGAGGTCTCGCGCCGCGGGCTGTACGGCGGCGTCGTCGGCTACCTCGACTTCGCCGGTGACGCCGACGCGGCCATCGCCATCCGCACCGCCCTGCTCAAGGACGGCACCGCCTACGTGCAGGCGGGCGGCGGGATCGTGGCCGACTCCGACCCGGCCACCGAGGACCAGGAGTCGCAGAACAAGGCGGCCGCGGTGATCCGGGCGGTCTCGGTGGCCCAGACCTTCCGCCCGCTGCCGTGAGCGGTCCCCCCGACCCGGTGCCCGCCACGGCCACCGAGGGACCCGTCCCGGCGACCGCGGCGGCGACCGAGGACCGGGCCCGGGCGGGCCGGCGGCGGGGCCGGGCCCTGCTGCCCGGGCTGGTCGGCGGCGTGCTGCTGCTGGTCACTAGCGCGCAGGCCTGGTGGCGGGCCACCGGGGACGGCGTCCACGTGGGGTTCACCGGCAACCAGAGCACCGCCGGGCTCAGCCAGGCCCTGGGCGTGGTGGCTCTGGCCGGCTGGCTGCTCGTGCTCGTGCTGCGCACCCGCGGCCGGCGCGTGGTCGGGGTGCTGCTGGCCCTGACCGGCCTGGGCACGGCCCTGGTCGGGGCGCTGCGGCAGCGGCCCAGCGCCACCAGCGTCCGCAACCAGGTGCGGGAGGTGACGCTGGCCGACTCCTTCGAGCTGGTGCCCTCGGCCTGGCCCCACGTCTACGCCGCCGCCGGCCTGCTGGTGCTGGCCTGCGGGCTGCTCACCGTGCTCACCGCGGGGAGCTGGCCGCGGCGGGCGGACCGGTACGCCCGCACGACCACCCGGGTGGCCTCGACCACCGCCGCCGACGACCCGGCCGCGGTGTGGCGGGCGCAGGACGCGGGCCTGGACCCGACCACCCGCAGCCCGGATGTGCGGATCGAGGGGGCAGAGGACACAATGGGCGGAGCCGACGACCACCGGACGCCTTCCCCGGATTGAGGACACATGGCCGACACCACCGAAGCCCGCTCCGCCGCAGAGCAGCACAAGACCGTGCACCACGGCCGGACCGCCGCCGCCTGGGTGGGCAGCCTGATCGCGCTGTTCACCTTCATCGTCGGGGGGATCGCGGTGATGATGCAGAACTGGGTGCTGTTCACCATCGCCGCGATCGTGCTCGTGGTGGGCCTGATCGTCACCAAGGTCCTGCAGGTCACCGGCCACGGCGCCAGCTGATGGCCTGACCGTGGGTGCCCTCGACGACATCATCGCCGGAGTGCGCGAAGACCTCGCCCTCCGCCAGGAGCAGGTGCCGCTGCACCGGCTCAAGGAGCGGGTCCAGCACGTCGACCCCGCTCTGGACCCCATGCCGGTGTTGCGCGGCCCCGGCGTCTCGGTGATCGCGGAGGTCAAGCGGGCCAGCCCCAGCAAGGGCGCGCTGGCCGAGATCGGCGACCCGGCCTGGCTCGCCTCGGAGTACCAGGCGGGCGGCGCGGCCGCCATCTCGGTGCTGACGGAGTCGCGCCGGTTCTCGGGCTCGCTCGACGACCTCGTCCGGGTCCGGGTGGCCGTCGACGTGCCGGTGCTGCGCAAGGACTTCATCGTCACCGCGTACCAGCTGTTCGAGGCCCGCGCCGCCGGCGCCGACCTCGCCCTGCTGATCGTGGCGGCGCTGACCGACGACGAGCTGGTCTGCCTGGTCGAGCGGGCCCAGTCGATCGGCCTCACCCCGCTCGTGGAGGTGCACAGCCCCGAGGAGGTCGCCCGCGCGGTGGACGCCGGCGCGCGGCTGATCGGGGTCAACGCCCGCAACCTGCAGACCCTCGAGGTCGACCCGACCACCTTCGCCCGGACCGCCCCGCTGATCCCCGACGGCATCGTCCGGGTGGCGGAGTCCGGCGTCCGCGGACCCCACGACGTCATCGAGTACGCCCGGGACGGGGCGGACGTCGTGCTGGTCGGGGAGGCCCTGGTCACCGGCCGCAACCCCCGCAGCGGCGTGGCCGACCTGGTCGCCGCCGGCTCCCACCCGGCGCTGCACAAGTCCTGAGGTCCACCGGGGCGCCCGTGCCCGGGCGTTCCCGCTCGCTGCGCGGCCGCCTGCGCCGGTGCGTGATACTGGCTGGGCACCGAGGTGGCCGTCGCTGCCGCCCGCCGCCTGCCGTCCGCCGCCTGCCCCACCGAGCCAGAGGAATCTTCGTGTCCACCCAAGCTCCCGCGCCCGTCGGTCCGGCCGACCGGACCGGGCTCGACCACCCGTCCCCGGACAGCGCGTCCCTCGAGCTCACCGCCGCCCGGCTCGCCACCCCGGACGCCAGGGGGCACTTCGAGCAGTTCGGCGGCAAGTTCGTGCCCGAGGCCCTCTACGCGGCCCTGGGCCAGCTGGAGGAGGAGTTCCGCGCCGCCGTCGTGGACCCGGAGTTCCTCGCCGAGCTCGCCGGCCTGCTGAGCGACTACACCGGGCGGCCCACCCCGCTGACCGAGGCCCGCCGGTTCGCCGAGCACGCCCGGCCCGGGCAGGGGCCCGCCCCCCGGATCCTGCTCAAGCGCGAGGACCTCAACCACACCGGCTCGCACAAGATCAACAACGTGCTGGGCCAGGCCCTGCTCACCCGGCGGATGGGCAAGACCCGGGTGATCGCCGAGACCGGCGCCGGCCAGCACGGTGTGGCCACCGCGACCGCGGCCGCCCTGTTCGGCCTCGAGTGCACCGTCTACATGGGCAAGGTCGACACCGAGCGCCAGGCGCTGAACGTGGCCCGGATGCGGCTGCTCGGCGCCGAGGTGGTCGCCGTCGAGTCGGGCTCCCAGACGCTCAAGGACGCGATGAACGAGGCCATGCGCGACTGGGTGGCCTCGGTCGACCACACCCACTACCTGATCGGCACGGTGGCCGGACCGCACCCCTTCCCGCTGCTGGTGCGGGAGTTCCAGCGGGTGATCAGCACCGAGGCCCGCGCCCAGGTCCTGGACCGCTACGGCCGGCTGCCGGACGCCATCGCCGCCTGCGTGGGCGGCGGCTCCAACGCCCTCGGCATCTTCGCCGACTTCATCCCCGACGCCGACGTCGCGCTCTACGGCTTCGAGGCCGGCGGCGACGGGGTCGAGACGGGCCGGCACGCGGCGACGATCTCGGCCGGCGAGGTCGGGGTGCTGCACGGCATGCGCACCTTCGTGCTGCAGGACGAGGACGGCCAGACCAAGGAGTCGCACTCGATCTCGGCGGGCCTGGACTACCCCGGCGTCGGCCCGGAGCACTCCTTCCTGGCCGCCACCGGCCGTGCGCACTACGAGCCCGTCACCGACGCGGAGGCGATGGAGGCCTTCCAGCTGCTCTCCCGCACCGAGGGCATCGTCCCGGCCATCGAGTCCGCGCACGGACTGGCCGGTGCGCTCAAGCTCGGCCGGCGGCTGCCGCCGCGGGCCGACGGCGAGCCGAACCTGATCCTGGTGAACCTGTCCGGCCGCGGCGACAAGGACGTGGACACCGCGATCCAGTGGTTCGAGATCGACACCCGCGGGACCGGCTCGGAGAGCGGCCGCCCGGTGGGCACCAACCTCAGCGAGACCGAGGAGCTCGACCTCGGGCTGGAGGCGGACGGCCCGGCCAGCACCACGGGCGTCCAGCTGTGACGGCGGACGTCCGGCCGGTCCCGACCACCTCCGGCGCCGACCTCGGGCACACCGGCCGGGTCTTCGCCGACGTGAAGGCCCAGGGCCGGGGTGCGCTGGTCGGCTTCCTGCACGTCGGCTACCCCGACGTCGCGGGCTCGCTGGCCGCCCTGCGCGTGCTCACCGGGGAGGGGGAGCACCCCGGCGTCGACCTGGTCGAGATCGGGCTGCCCTACAGCGACCCGGTGATCGACGGCGTCACCGTGCAGCAGGCCGGCACCCGGGCCCTGCAGCGCGGTGTGCGCACCCGCGACGTGCTGACCGCCGTCGAGGCGGTGACCGCGACCGGCACGCCCGCGGTCGTGATGACCTACTGGAACCTGGTCGAGCGGTACGGCGCCGACCGGTTCGCCCGCGACCTGGCCGCGGCCGGCGGGTCGGGGCTGATCACCCCCGACCTCACCCCCGACGAGGCCGAGGAGTGGCTGGCCGTCTCCGACGCGCACGGGCTGGACCGCATCTTCCTGGTCTCCCCGTCCTCCACCGACGAGCGGCTCGCCGCCACCGTCGCCGCCTGCCGGGGCTGGGTCTACGCCACCTCGGTGATGGGGGTCACCGGGGCCCGGGCCGCCACCTCCTCGGCCGCCCCGGAGCTGGTCCGCCGGATCCGGGCCGTCGACCCCGACGTGATGGTCGGGGTCGGGCTGGGCATCTCCGACGGCGCGCAGGCGCGGGAGGTGACCGGCTTCGCCGACGCGGCGATCGTCGGCTCGGCGCTGGTCAGGACGCTGCTGGACGCCGAGGCCGCGGGTGACGAGGACGACCTCACCGGGCTGCGGGCGGTGGTGGCCGACCTGGTCGCCGGCGTACGGGCCCCCGCGTGAGCCGGTGGAGCCGCCGCCGCACGGACGGGAGGCTCCGGTGATCGCCCGAGCCCCGTCCCGGTCGCTGCCGACGCTGGCTGCCCCCTGGGCCTCCACGGCCGCCCGCTGGGTGCTGGCCGCGGTGTTCCTGACCGCCGGTGGCCTCAAGGTCGTCGACCCGTCGTCCTCGGTCGCCGCCGTCCGGGCCTACCAGCTGCTGCCGGCCGGGCTGGAGCGGCCGGTCGGCTGGGGGCTGCCGTTCGTGGAGATCGTGCTCGGTCTGCTGCTGGTGGTCGGCGCCTTCACCCGGGTGCTGGCCGTGGTGGCCGCCGTGCTGCTGGCCGCCTTCGTGGTCGGGGTCGTCTCGGCCGCGGCCCGCGGTCTGACCATCGACTGCGGCTGCTTCGGCAGCGGCGGGACGGTGGCCGCGGGCCAGACCCGCTACACCGGCGAGGTGCTGCGCGACGTCGGCCTGCTGCTGCTGGCCGGCTGGCTGGTCTGGCAGCCGCGCAGCCGGCTGGCCCTCGAACCGCTCGCGCCCGAGCGCGCGGACATCCTGCGGTCCGAGCCGGCGCTGCCGCCGCGCTCGCCCCGTCGACCCAGGCTGGAGGACGCACGGTGAGCACAGGTGGACCCGTCCGAGCGGTGCGGCGCGGCCCCGAGGCAGCACGGGTCGCCGCCGAGCAGGCCGCCCGGCGGCGTCGCGAGCAGAAGATCCTGCTGGCCGCCGTGGTCGCCCTGGTGGTGCTGGTGGTCGGCGGCGGCATGGGCCTGCAGGCCTGGCGGAGCGGCCGGGCCCCTTCGACCGGTCCGGTCCCGGCGGTCGCCGACGTCCCCCAGACCGTGGCCGACGGTCAGCCGCTGCGCTTCGGGCCGGCCGCCGCGCCGGCGACGGTCACGCTGTACGAGGACTACCACTGCCCGCACTGCGCCGACTTCGAGGAGGAGTTCGGGGACGTGCTGAGCGGGGCGCAGACCACCGGGCAGGCCCGGGTCGACCTCTATCCCATGTCGTTCATCGACGCCGGCTCCGCCGCGGCCGCCAACGCGGCGGCCTGCGCCGCCGAGGCGGGCTTCGGCCAGGCCTACCACCTCGGGCTGTTCGCCAACCCCACCCTGGAGTGGAGCGACCGCCAGCTGGTCGACCTGGCCGGCGAGGTCGGCGGCCAGCCGGGCGGCGCCTTCTCCACCTGCGTCACCACCAGGGCGAAGAGCAGCTGGGTGACCTCGGTGAACACCGCCGCGGACGCCAACGGCGTGGAGGGGACCCCGACCCTGTTCCTCGACGGCGCGCCGGTGCCCGTCGAGGGGCTGACGCCGGAGAAGCTGCAGACGATGATCGAGACCGCCACGCCCGGGAACGGGTAGGCGCCGGTGACCACGTCCGCCCCGCTCGTCCAGCTCGCGGCCCTGCCGCCGGGCCCGCTGGCGCCGCTCAGCATCCCGAGCCCGAGCAGCGGTGTCTGGTACCTCGGGCCGTTCCCGCTCCGCGCCTACGCGCTGTGCATCATCGCCGGCATCGTGGTGGCGATGGTCATCGCCAACCGGCGGTGGCGGGCCCGCGGCGGGACGGCCGACACCCTGGAGAGCGTGCTCGTCCTCGGCATCCCGTTCGGGATCGTCGGCGCCCGGCTCTACCACGTGGTCACCGACTACGAGCTGTACGTGGGTCCGGGCCGGCACCTGGTCGACGCCCTCAAGATCTGGAACGGCGGCCTCGGCGTCTGGGGGGCCATCGCCGGCGGGGCGCTCGGGGCGTACCTGGTCGGGCGCCGCCGCGGCGTCCGGTTCCCGGCCCTGCTCGACGCGACGGCACCGGCCATCCTGGTCGCCCAGGCGATCGGGCGGCTCGGCAACTGGTTCAACCAGGAGCTGTTCGGCCGGCCCACCATGCTGCCCTGGGGGCTGGAGATCGCGCCGCAGTACCGGCCGGCGGGCTACGCCGCCGCGGCGACCTTCCACCCGACCTTCCTCTACGAGCTGCTCTGGGACCTCGCCGTGGCGCTGGTGCTGGTGCTTCTCGACCGCCGGTTCCGCCTCGGCCACGGCAAGGTCTTCGCCCTCTACGTGATGCTCTACTCCGCCGGACGCTTCTGGATCGAGGCGCTGCGGATCGACACCGTGAACGAGATCGGCGGCTTCCGGCTGAACAACTACACCGCCGCCGTCGCCTTCCTGGTGGCGCTCGCGGTGCTGGTCTGGCTTGTCCGCCACCGGCCCGGGCGCGAGGACGTCGTCGAGGGCCGGGCCGCGGTGGCGGGCACGCTGCCCGCCGGCGAGGACGCGGACGCGGCCAGGGCTGCTGAGGGGGACGCCGACGGCGACGCGCCGGTCGCCGCCCGGGCCCTCACCCCCGGTACGGCGGCCACCACGGACGGCTCAGCGCCTCCGGGGGACGGCACGAGGCCCGCGGCGGAGGCGGCGGCGTCCACGCCGGAGAAACCCGGGGGCGGTACCGGCGGGGTCGACTAGGGTGTCGCCGACGGACCGCGCCACCGCGAGGGTCCGTCGCCCGTGTGACCACCACCACCAGCGGTCGTCGCGACGCGAAGATGCGTCGTCCAGCGGCCGGTCACCGCGGCATCTGCGGTCCCACCACCACGGGGCGCCACGTTCCTGCGCCGGCCTCCGGGTGCCCCCGACCCGTCCGGTCTGGACGCAACTGTGGGCCACCGCCGCGACGAATACACTGCGCTAGCCATCTGCGACCACCGGGCCAGAGTCGTCCCACGCCTGGCGAACCAGACCTCGGTCGGGACGCCCCTCGAAGCCGCCCAGCCAGACCTTGCCCAGACCCGGTGACCTGCGTCCTCGTCACCTGTCCCGACGACGGGAGCTCCGTCCATGACCGCTCACGCCCCCTCCAGGTCCCGCGCCGCCGAGGGTCTCTACGACCCCGCCTTCGAGCACGACGCCTGCGGGGTCGCCTTCGTGGCGACCCTGACCGGCGTCCCCAGCCACACCATCGTCCGCCAGGGCCTGGAGGCGCTGCGCAACCTCGACCACCGCGGGGCCACCGGGTCCGACCCGCTCACCGGGGACGGATCCGGGATCCTGATGCAGGTGCCGGACCGGTTCCTGCGCGAGGAGGTCGGGTTCACGCTGCCCGAGGCCGGCGCGTACGCGGTCGGGCTGGCGTTCCTGCCGACCGAGCCGCAGGCGGCGGCCGAGGCCCGCGCGGGCATCGAGCGGATCGCGGCCGAGGAGCAGCTGGCCGTCCTCGGCTGGCGCCGGGTGCGCACCGACGACTCCTCGCTGAGCGAGCTCACCCGGTCCAACATGCCCTACTTCGAGCAGCTGCTGGTGGCCTCCGCCGAGGGCACCGAGCAGCGCAGCGGCATGGAGCTGGAGCGGCTGGCCTACTGCCTGCGGCGGCGCGCCCAGCACGAGACCGGCGTCTACTTCTCCTCGCTGTCGTGCCGCACGCTGGTCTGGAAGGGCATGCTCACCACCGAGCAGCTCGAGCTCGTGTTCCCCGAGCTGCTCGACGAGCGGGTGGAGAGCGCCCTGGTGGTGGTGCACTCCCGCTTCTCGACCAACACCTTCCCCGCCTGGGAGCTGGCGCACCCGTTCCGGATGATCGCCCACAACGGCGAGATCAACACCGTCAAGGGCAACCGCAACTGGATGCGGGCCCGGGAGGCGCTGCTGAGCTCGGACCTGATCCCCGGCGACCTCGAGCGGCTGTTCCCGATCTGCACGCCGGACGCCTCGGACTCCGCCTCCTTCGACGAGGTCGTGGAGCTGCTGCACCTCGGCGGCCGCTCGCTGCCGCACGCGATGCTGATGATGATCCCGGAGGCCTGGGAGAACAACGCCGTGATGGACCAGGCGCGGCGCGACTTCTACGCCTTCCACTCCTGCCTGATGGAGCCCTGGGACGGGCCGGCCGGCGTGGTCTTCACCGATGGCACCCAGATCGGTGCCGTGCTGGACCGCAACGGGCTCCGGCCCGGCCGCTACTGGGTGACCGACGACGGGCTCGTGGTGCTGGCCTCCGAGGCCGGCGTGCTGGACATCCCGGCCGAGAAGATCGTGCAGAAGGGCCGGCTGCAGCCGGGCCGGATGTTCCTGGCCGACCTCGCCCAGCACCGGATCGTCTCCGACGAGGAGGTCAAGGCCGAGCTGGCCGCCGCCGCCCCGTACGGCGAGTGGCTGCTGGCCGGCCGGATGCAGCTGGCCGACCTGCCCGAGCGCGACCACGTCGTCCACACCCACGCCTCGGTCACCCGGCGCCAGCAGGTCTTCGGCTACACCGAGGAGGAGCTGCGGCTGGTGCTGGCCCCGATGGCCTCCGGCGGCGTCGAGGCGATCGGCTCGATGGGCACCGACACCCCGATCGCGGCGCTCAGCGCGAAGCCGCGGCTGCTGTTCGACTACTTCTCCCAGCTGTTCGCCCAGGTGACCAACCCGCCGCTGGACGCGATCCGCGAGGAGCTCGTCACCTCGCTCTACAACACCATCGGGCCCGAGCAGAACCTGCTCGACCCGAGCCCGGTCTCCTGCCGCCGGCTGGTGCTGCCGTTCCCGGTCCTGGACAACGACGACCTGGTGAAGATCGTCAAGATCAACCGGGACGGCAACCTGCCCGGCTACTCGACCCACGTGGTCCGCGGCCTCTACGAGGTGAGCGGCGGCGCCGAGGCGCTGGCTGCGAGGCTGGACGAGCTGTGCGCGGAGATCTCGACGGCGATCGAGGGCGGGGCGCGGATCATCCTGCTGTCGGACCGGCACTCCAACGCCGAGCTGGCGCCCATCCCGTCGCTGCTGCTGACCGCCGCGGTGCACCACCACCTGGTCCGGGAGAAGACCCGGACCCAGGTCGGCCTGATCGTGGAGGCCGGCGACGTCCGCGAGGTCCACCACGTCGCGCTGCTGATCGGCTACGGCGCGGCCGGGGTCAACCCGTACCTGGCCATCGAGAGCGTGGAGGACCTCGCGCGCAGCGGCGTCTACACCTCGGTGGCCCCGACCAAGGCCGTGGGCAACGTGGTCAAGGCGCTCGGCAAGGGCGTCCTGAAGGTGATGAGCAAGATGGGTGTCTCCACCGTCGCCTCCTACACCGGCGCCCAGATCTTCGAGGCGCTCGGGCTGTCCCGCGAGGTCGTGGACCGCTACTTCACCGGCACCACCTCCAAGCTCGGCGGGATCACCCTCACCGAGGTCGCCGACGAGATCCGGGCCCGGCACCTGCGGGCCTACCCGGCCGACGGGATCCCGCTGGCCCACCGGCTGCTGCCGGTCGGCGGGGAGTACCAGTGGCGCCGCGAGGGCGAGCCGCACCTGTTCGACCCCGAGACGGTGTTCCGGCTGCAGCACTCCACCCGCTCGGGCCGCTACGACATCTTCAAGCAGTACACCGCGCACATCGACTCCCAGGCCGAGCGGCTGATGACGCTGCGCGGGCTGCTGAAGTTCAACGGCCAGCGCCCGCCGGTGCCGATCGAGGAGGTCGAGCCGGTCAGCGAGATCGTCAAGCGGTTCTCGACCGGGGCGATGAGCTACGGCTCCATCAGCCTGGAGGCGCACCAGACCCTGGCCATCGCCATGAACCGGCTGGGCGGCAAGTCCAACACCGGTGAGGGCGGCGAGGACGCCGACCGGCTGTACGACCCCGAGCGGCGCTCGGCGGTCAAGCAGGTCGCGTCCGGCCGGTTCGGGGTCACCTCGGACTTCCTGACCAACGCCGACGACATCCAGATCAAGATGGCCCAGGGCGCGAAGCCCGGCGAGGGCGGCCAGCTGCCCGGCCAGAAGGTGTACCCGTGGGTGGCCAAGACCCGGCACTCCACGCCCGGCGTCGGCCTCATCTCGCCGCCGCCGCACCACGACATCTACTCGATCGAGGACCTCAAGCAACTCATCCACGACCTGAAGTGCGCCAACCCGTCGGCGCGGGTGCACGTCAAGCTCGTCGCCGAGGTGGGCGTGGGCACCGTGGCCGCGGGCGTCTCCAAGGCCAAGGCGGACGTGGTGCTCATCTCCGGCCACGACGGGGGCACCGGCGCGGCGCCGCTGACCTCGCTCAAGCACGCCGGCGGACCCTGGGAGCTCGGCCTGGCCGAGACCCAGCAGACCCTGCTGCTGAACGGCCTGCGCGACCGGATCGTGGTGCAGGTGGACGGCCAGCTGAAGACCGGCCGCGACGTGATCATCGGCGCCCTGCTCGGGGCCGAGGAGTTCGGCTTCGCCACCGCCCCGCTGGTGGTCAGCGGCTGCATCATGATGCGGGTCTGCCACCTCGACACCTGCCCGGTGGGCGTGGCCACGCAGAACCAGGAGCTGCGCGCGAACTTCTCGGGCAAGCCGGAGTTCGTGGTCAACTTCTTCGAGTTCATCGCCGAGGAGGTCCGCGAGCACCTGGCCGCGCTGGGCTTCCGCTCCCTGGTCGAGGCCGTCGGCCACGTCGAGGTGCTCGACACCACCCCGGCGCAGGAGCACTGGAAGGCGCACGGGCTGGACCTCTCGCCGATCCTGCACCAGCCGGAGCTGCCCGAGGGTGCGGCCCTGCACAACGTGACCGGGCAGGACCACGCCCTGGAGATGGCGCTGGACCAGATGCTGATCGACATCTGCCGGCCGGCCCTGGAGACCGGCGAGGCGGTGCGCGCCCAGCTCAGGATCCGCAACGTCAACCGGACGGTCGGCACCATCCTCGGCCACGAGGTGACCAAGGCGACCAAGGGGAAGGGCCTGCCCGAGGGCACGATCGACATCACCTTCTCCGGCTCGGCCGGCCAGAGCTTCGGGGCCTTCCTGCCCGCGGGCATCACCCTGCGGCTGGAGGGCGACAGCAACGACTACCTGGGCAAGGGCCTCTCCGGCGGCCGGCTGGTGCTGCGGCCCGACCGGGCGGCCACCTTCGTCGCCGCGGAGAACATCATCGCCGGCAACGTGATCGGCTACGGCGCCACCTCGGGCGAGATCTTCATCGCCGGCATGGTGGGGGAGCGGTTCTGCGTCCGCAACTCCGGGGCCACCGCGGTGGTCGAGGGGACCGGCGACCACGCCTGCGAGTACATGACCGGCGGCATCGCGGTCATCCTCGGCGCCACCGGCCGCAACGTGGCCGCGGGGATGTCCGGCGGCATCGCCTACGTCCTCGACCTGGACGAGTCGCTGCTCAACGGCGACCTGGTCGACGCGCTGCCGCTGAGCGACGCCGACGCCGACCTGGTCCGCAGCATCGTCGCCCGCCACGGCGAGGAGACCGGCTCCGAGGTCGCCGCCGCGCTGCTCGGCGACTGGGCCGCCGCGGCCGGGCGCTTCACCAAGGTGCTGCCGCGCGACTACGCGCGGGTGCTCGCGGCCCGCGAGCAGGCCGAGGCGGACGGGGTGGACGACGACGAGACCACCCGCCGGATGATGGACGCCGCCCGTGTCTAGGGTCGGTGCCGCCTGGGCTGCTGGGGGCGGGGGCGCAGCACTGCGCACCCGGGGGGCCCGGGACAACCACCCGCCCTCCGCAGGCTCCGGGCTCCTGCCAGACCCGTCCACGTCCCGGGCCCCCCGGGTCCTCCGTGCCGCTCGTGCCCAGGTGCGGCCCGAGGCTGTCGGGGCCCCGGTCGCTGGGCCCGTCCTCCCGCGCCCGGAGCCCGTCGTCGCACCCCAGGTCCTGTGCGGACCGATGAGCACCATCCCCGTGAGCGGGTTCCCCACGCACCAGAAGGGCTACGACCATGGCTGACCCCAGGGGTTTTCTGAGCACGCCGCGCGAGGTCGCGGAGCGGCGTCCGGTCGCCGACCGGATCCAGGACTGGAAAGAGGTGTACCCGGGGACGCCGGGGCGGGCGGTGCTGCCGATCATCTCCCAGCAGGCCGGGCGCTGCATGGACTGCGGCATCCCGTTCTGCCACACCGGCTGCCCGCTGGGCAACCTGATCCCGGAGTGGAACGACCTGGTCTGGCGCAGCGACTGGGACGAGGCGCTGGAGCGGCTGCACGCGACCAACAACTTCCCCGAGTTCACCGGGCGGCTGTGCCCGGCGCCGTGCGAGACCGCGTGCGTGGTGGGCATCAACCGTGACCCGGTGACCATCAAGAACGTCGAGGTCGCCATCATCGACAAGGCGTGGGACGAGCACCGCGTGCTGCCCCAGCCGCCGGAGTGGCACACCGGCCGCACCGTGGCCGTGATCGGCTCCGGTCCTGCCGGGCTGGCCGCCGCGCAGCAGCTGACCCGGGCCGGCCACACCGTCGCCGTCTTCGAGCGGGCCGAGGAGCCGGGCGGGCTGATGCGCTTCGGCATCCCCGAGTTCAAGATGGAGAAAGCCGTCCTGGACCGCCGGATCCAGCAGATGAAGGACGAGGGCACCAACTTCCGCTGCGGCGTGGAGGTCGGGGTGAAGATCACCGGGCCCCAGCTCAAGGAGCGCTACGACGCGGTGGTGCTGGCCGTCGGCTCGACGGTGGGCCGCGACCTGCCCGTCCCCGGGCGCGAGCTCGAGGGCGTCCACCAGGCCATGGAGTTCCTGCCCTGGGGCAACCGGTACGCCCGGGGCAAGGTCGAGCAGCCCGGCATCTCGGCCGAGGGCAAGCACGTGGTCATCATCGGCGGCGGCGACACCGGCGCCGACTGCCTGGGCACCTCGATCCGCCAGGGTGCGGCCTCGATCCGCCAGCTGGAGATCATGCCCACCCCGCCGGAGGAGCGGCCCGCGCACCAGCCGTGGCCGACGTACCCGATGACCTACCGGGTCTCCTCGGCCCACGAGGAGGCCGGCGAGCGGCTCTACTCGGTCTCGACCTCGCGGTTCAACGGCGACGACGAGGGCCACGTGCGCTCGCTGACCCTGTCGGAGGTGGTGTTCGAGGGCGGGCGCCCCGTGCCGGTGCCCGGCACCGAGCAGGAGATCCCGGCCGACCTGGTGCTGCTGGCCATGGGCTTCATCGGCCCGGAGAAGAACACCGTGGTCGCCCAGCTCGACGTCGAGCTGGACGAGCGGGGCAACATCCGCCGCGACGACGACTACGCCAGCTCGGTCGAGGGGGTGTTCGTGGCCGGTGACGCCGGTCGCGGCCAGTCGCTGATCGTGTGGGCGATCGCGGAGGGCCGGGCGTGCGCGGCCGGGGTGGACAAGTTCCTCTCCGGCTCGACCAAGCTGCCCCGGCCGATCGCCCCGACCGCCCGGCAGATGATGGTCTGACCCCACCTGGGATGCCTGCCCCGGCACCGCCGCCACGCCGTGGCTCGGTGCCGGGGCGCACCCGGCTCGGGCGACATGGCTCTCAGCGGTCGCCGGCGGTCGCGCGCACGGTGAGGAAGACCCGGTGCGCGGTCACCACCACGGCCAGCCAGGCGGCGCCGAGGGCCCAGCCGACCATCACGTCGGTCAGCCAGTGGTGGCCCAGGAACACCCGGCTGAGCCCGATGGCCACCGCCCAGGACACCGCGAGGACGACGGTGACCACCCGGGCCAGCCGCCGCTGCAGGTGCAGCAGCAGCAGGTAGGCCACCACCCCGGCGATGGCCGTGCTGTTCAGGGCGTGGCCGCTGGGGAAGGACGGGCTGGTCTCGTACGGCGGCACGGCCTCGGCCCGGGGAGGCCGCAGCCGACCCACCACGGCCTTGCCCACCAGCGTCATGGACAGCGAGCCGGCCACCGTGACCAGCACCAGCAGCAGCGGCGTGCGCGACCGCCAGCGCCAGACCATCGCCGCCGTCACGGTGGCGGCGACCAGCGTCATCCCCAGCGGTCCGCCGAGGTGGGTGAACCAGGTCAGCCCGGCGTCCAGGCCCGGGCGGCGCAGCCGCAGCGCCTCGGCCAGGACGGGCCGGTCGAAGCCGGCCACCCCGTCCCCCTCCTCGACCGCGTCGTAGATGCCGCCGGCCGCCGCCGTCAGCGCCAGCACGACCAGCCCGCCCAGGGTGGCGGTCACCGCCAGCACGCCGTGCGCGCTGACCCGGCGGGCCAGCCAGAGACCCAGCGCGACCAGCGCCCGGCCGGCCGCCGTCGGCCAGCGGGTCAGCCGCGCCGTCCCGACCGGGTGCTCCTCGGCGGTCGTCTCCTGCAGCGCTCCCGGCCGGTGCTCGTCCACCGGTCAAGTCTGACCGACACCCCGGAGCGGGACGGGAACCAGACGGAGCAGGGTCGGACGGGGCGCGGGCCGGGTGCGTTGGACCTCGGCCGCACAGCCGGGCACACTGTGGTCGACCACCCCCGTGCCCCCGAAGGGTCGACCATGTCCGCTGCCCCCCGTGGCCTCCGGCGCCTCTGCGCGATCTCCGTCGCCGCCGTCCTCCCCGTCCTGCTCCTCGCCCCGGCCGCCGACGCGGCGCCGAGGTCGCGGCCCCACCAGCCGAAGGAGGTCGCGGTCCGGCTGATCTCCTTCAACGACCTGCACGGCAACCTGCGGCCGCCGGCCGGCTCCTCGGGCCGGGTCACCCTGACCGACGCCGTCCCGGCGACCCCCACCAGCCCGGCCGTCCCGGCCACCACGGTCGACGCGGGCGGCGTGGCCTACCTGGCCACGCACGTCCGCCGGCTCGAGGACGCCGCGGACCACTCGATCCTGCTGACCACCGGGGACAACATCGGCGCCTCCCCGCTGGACTCGGCGCTGTTCCACGACGAGCCGACCATCGACGTGCTCAACCAGCTGGGCGTCCAGGCCTCCGTCGTCGGGAACCACGAGTTCGACGAGGGCTACGCCGAGCTGAAGCGCATCCAGCTCGGCGGCTGCGGTGCCGCCGGCACCTGCGACTTCGACCCCGACTTCGAGGGTGCCGACTTCCCCTACCTCGGCGCCAACGTCACCCGGACCAACGGGCTGCCGGCGCTGGCCCCGTTCACCGTCGAGGTCCGCGGCGGCCAGCCCGTCGGCATCATCGGGGTCACGCTCGAGAACCTCCCGGACGTCGTCGTGCCCACTGCCGTGCAGGGGCTGCGGTTCGGCGACGAGGTGCAGGCGGTCGACCGGAGCTCCCGGCTGCTGCAGCGGCTCGGGGTCAAGGCGCAGGTGGTGCTGGTGCACCAGGGCGACGAGACCACCGGCACCGGCGGGCCGAACGCCTGCTCCCTGGTCCCCGGCGTGGCCGCACCGGCCACCGACATCGCCCGCCGCGTCAGCGCCAACGTGGACGCCGTCTTCGCCGCGCACACCCACCAGGCCGAGAACTGCACGGTCACCGACCCGGCGGGCCACCCCCGGCCGCTGATCCAGGGCCTGTCCTTCGGGCGGCTGCTCTCGGTGGTCGACCTGCGGATCAACACCCGCAGCCACGACGTCGACCGCGCGGCCACCCGGGCCGAGAACGAGGTCGTCACCCGGACCGTCACCCCGGACCCGGCCGTCTCGGCGATCGTGGACCGGGCCGTCACCGAGTCCGCCCCCCTGGCCGACCGACGGGTGGGCACGATCACCGCCGACATCACCCGGGCGGCGTCGCCGGCCGGCGAGCAGCCGCTCGGTGACGTGATCGCCGACGCCCAGCTGGCGGCGACCACGGACGCGGGGGCCCAGATCGCCCTCACCAACCCGGGCGGGATCCGCACCGACCTCACCTACGCGCCCTCCCCGGCGGGCGAGGGAGCCGGCGTGGTGACCTACGGCGAGGCCTTCGCGGTGCAGCCGTTCGCCAACATCATGCAGACCATCACCCTGACCGGCGCCCAGCTGGACGCGGTGCTCGAGCAGCAGTGGCAGGCGGGCGGGGTGGTCCGCACCCTGCAGATCTCCGACACCCTGCACTACACCCAGTCCCAGGGCGCCCCGGTCGGCGCCAAGGTCAGCGACATCACCGTCGCCGGCCAGCCGGTGTCGCCCACGGCGACCTACCGGGTCTCGGTGAACAACTTCCTCGCCGCCGGCGGGGACGGCTTCACCGGCTTCACCGCGGGGACCGACCTGACGGGCGGGCCGATCGACCTGGACGCGTTCACCGCCTACCTGACCGCGCACCAGGACCTGGCGCCGCCGGCGCTGGACCGCATCACCCTGGTCCCGTGAGGGCGGCGGGAGGCGGCGGCCCCGGGGCGGCCGCCTCCCGGCCCCTCCCGGTTCTGGGAGGATCGGGCGGGTGACCACGCTCCGCCGCAGCCTCAGCTCCTGGGTCGTCGTCGTCCCCGTGCTCGCCGTGGTGGTGCTCGCGGCGGCCTGGGGCCGCAAGCCCTCGGCGCTGGTCGTCGCGCTGGTGGCGCTGGTCCTGGGCGGTGCCGTCCTCGCTGCGGTGCACCACGCCGAGGTGGTGGCGCACCGGGTCGGGGAGCCCTTCGGCTCGCTGGTGCTGGCCGTCGCGGTGACGATCATCGAGGTCGCGCTGATCATCACCCTGATGCTGTCGGGCGGCCCCGAGACCGCGTCCCTGCCCCGCGACACCGTCTTCGCCGCGGTGATGATCACCTGCAACGGCATCCTCGGGCTCTCCATCCTGCTCGGGGCGCTGCGCTACCACGTCGTCCAGTTCAACGCCGAGGGCAGCGGCGCGGCGCTGGCCACCGTGGCCACCATCGCCACGCTCTGCCTGGTGCTGCCCACCGTCACCACCGCCCGCCAGGGACCGGTGTTCTCCGGCAGCCAGCTGGCCTTCGCCGCCGTGGCCGCGCTCGTGCTCTACACCGCGTTCGTGCTCACCCAGACCGTCCGGCACCGCGACTTCTTCCTGCCCGTGACCGTGGACGGCGAGGTGGTGCACACCGAGGACCACGCCGACCCGCCGACCACCCGGGGTGCGCTGGTCAGCGTGGTCCTGCTGCTGGTCGCCCTGGTGGCGGTGGTCGGGCTGGCCAAGGTCGAGTCACCGGCCATCGAGGCCGGGGTGGCCGCCGCCGGGCTGCCGCCCTCCTTCGTCGGCGTGGTGATCGCCCTGCTGGTGCTGCTGCCCGAGACGCTGGCCGCCAGCCGCAACGCGCGGCGGGACCGGCTGCAGACCAGCATCAACCTGGCCCTCGGCTCGGCGATGGCCAGCATCGGGCTGACCATCCCGGCCATCGCCGTGGCCACGCTGTTCATCGACGTGCCCCTGCAGCTGGGGCTGGGGCCGACCCAGGTCGTGCTGCTGGCCCTCACCGTGGTGGTCGCGACGCTCACCATCGTGCCCGGCCGGGCCACCCGGCTGCAGGGCGTGGTCCACCTGGTGCTGCTGGCCGCGTTCCTGTTCCTGGCCGTCAACCCCTGACCGTCAACCCCTGACCGGCCGGGAGGGCGTCAGCCCTCGGCCGCCCCGTCGACCGGGACGACGTCCATCCGGTAGCCGCGCCGCACCACGGTGGTGATCAGGCCCGGCACGGCCAGGGTGCGCCGCAGCCGGCTGATCGCCACCTCCAGGGCGTGGTCGTCCAGCCGCTCGGGGACGACGGCCACCAGCTCGTCGCGGGAGACCACCGCGCCGGCGCGGGCCAGGGTCCGGAAGATGGCCAGCGCGTTCGGCCCGAGCACGACGGGCCGGTCGCCGACGCCCAGCGAGCGGCCGCGCAGCTCCAGCAGCACCTCGCCCACGCGGAAGCGCTCGACGCGGCGGGTGCCCAGCTCCTCGGAGACCAGCCGGATCAGGGCGCCCAGCCGGTAGCGGTCGGGGACCACGACCTCGACGCCCGCGGCCCGCAGCGGCGCCGCGGTGACCGGACCCACCGCGGCCGCCAGCACCCCGTCCCGCAGCGCGGCCGCGAACGCCTCGCCCAGGCCGGCGGCGGTGGCGGTCTCCAGGGTGGCCACCGCACCGGGGGCGCTGGTGAACACGACCGCGTCCAGCTGGTGCCGCACGGCGCCCTCGATCAGCCGCAGCAGCCGCTCGGCGGTGGGCGGCGGCACCCACCGGTACGGCGTCACCGTCAGCACCTCGGCGCTGACCTCCTCCAGCCGGGCCAGCTGGACCTCGTCGGTGTAGCCGTGCAGCTGCACCGCGACCCGGCGGCCGGTGAGGCCGGCGTCGAGCAGCGCGTCGACCATCGAGGCGGTGGTGTCGGTGCTGCGGGCGTCCTCCAGGCCGGCTGCGCGGACGGCGCCGACCGCTTTCGGACCCCGGGCCAGGATCGTCGCGGCGTCGAGCACGGCGGTCAGCTCGGCCCCGAGGCCGGCCGCGTCCGCGACCTCGAACCAGCGCCGGACGCCGTAGCCGGTGGTCACCAGGACCACCTCGGGCCGGGTGGCGATCACCGCACGCGTCTGCAGGACCAGCTCGGCGTCCTGGTCGTTGGGGGCGATCCGCAGGGCCGGCGCGTGCAGCACCTGGGCGCCCCGCCGCTCGAGGGCGGCGATCAGGTCGCCCGACCGGCGGTCGGAGGTGACGCCGACGCGGAAGCCCCGCAGCTGGTCCGCCGGCAGCACCGACGCCGGCGCCGTCCCCGCAGCCGCTCCAGCGCTCGTGCCTGCGGTGCCCGTCGTGCCCGTGGCCGTCGTCCCCGAGCCGCGGCTCACCGTCCCGGCACCTCCTCTGCCGGCCAGGTGGAGTCGAGCGCGGCCAGCAGGTCGCCACCCCCGCTGCCGCCCGGGGCCAGCGCCACCACGTCGCCGACCACCACCACGGCGGGCGAGCGCACGTCCAGCCGCCGCACCTCCTCGGGCAGCCGGCCGAGGGTGGTGAAGGTGCTGCGCTGGGAGGGGGAGTAGCCCCGCTCGACCACCGCCGCCGGGGTGCCGGCGGCCAGCCCCGCGGCCAGCAGTCCGGCGACGACCGGTTCCAGGGTGGCCATGCCCATCAGCACCACGATGGTGCCGCCCAGCCGGACCAGGGCGTCGAGCTCCTCGGCCGCCGGCGGGACGTGACCGGAGAGCACGGTGAACGCGTGGGCGACGCCGCGGTGGGTGACCGGGATGCCCGCGGCGGCCGGGACGGCCAGGGCGCTGGAGACCCCCGGCACCACGCGGACGCTGACGCCGGCGGCCAGGCAGGCCTGCATCTCCTCCCCGCCACGGCCGAGGACGAAGGGGTCGCCGCCCTTCAGCCGGACGACCAGGGCCCCGGCCCGGGCCCGCTCGACCAGCTGGTCCTCGATCGCGCGCTGGCCGACCGGGTGGTGGTCCGGTGACTTGCCGACGTCGACCAGCTCGGCGCCGGGCGCCAGCGCGGCCAGGTCGTCGGTCGGCGCGAGCCGGTCGTGGACGACCACGTCGGCCTCGCCCAGCACCTGCGCGGCCTCCAGGGTCAGCAGCCGGGTGTGCCCGGGCCCCCCGCCGACCAGCACCACCTGGCCCTGCGCCGCGGCGGGCGTGCCGCGCTGCACCAGCACCCGGAGCCGGCGGCAGAGCTCGACGACGTGGTCCCGCACGTCGCGGTCGAGGTCGACCAGCACCACCGACCACGCCGGTCCCAGCAGCCGCAGCAGCCCGGAGGTGTCGGCGGGGGACGGCTGGGTGGCGTAGCGGACGCCCTCCACCCGCTGCTCGACCGGCGGCACCGGTCCGGGCAGCACCAGCGTGACCCGGGCGCCGGCCCTCAGCTGGTGGGCCAGCACCCGGCGGGCCGAGCGGGGTGTCCCGAAGACCACGACCTTGCGCCCGCTGACGTCGACCTCGATCTGCACAGGTGCCACCCTTCCGCGGAGAGCCGTCCCGGGAGAGGGGGAGCTCCCGGCGCGCCGGCGCCTGGTCGGCCAGACTAGGCAGCCGTCGTTACCACCGCGTTCCGCCGAGGTGAAGAACGGCCGCGCCCTCCCCGGCGACCGGGAACCGGCCCCTCCTGCGCGCGCCACCTGCCCTCACCGTCCCGGTCCGGCGATGTGAGCAGACGGGAAACCGGCTGTAACGCCGGCTCCCGGTCCCCGTAACAGCCCGTCCCCACGATGGTCCCGTGGTCCCCGCCCCCACCCGCACCCACTGCCCGTACTGCTCGCTGCAGTGCGGGATCTCGGTGGTCGCGGGGGAGCGGCCGGCGACGCTGGAGCCGCAGCCGGACTTCCCGACCAACCGGGGCGGGCTGTGCTCCAAGGGCTGGAACGCGGCCGGCCTGCTGGACCACCCGGAGCGCCTGCTCACCCCGCTGGTCCGCACCGTCCCGGGTGACCGGACGAGCCCGTTCCGCCCGGCCGGCTGGGACGAGGCGCTCGACCTGGTCGCGGACGCGGTCATCCGGCTGCAGGCCGAGTCCGGGCGCGACGCCATCGGCTGCTTCGGGGGCGGCGGGCTCACCAACGAGAAGGCGTACGCCTTCGGCAAGTTCGCCCGGGTCGCGCTGGGCACCGCGATGATCGACTACAACGGCCGGTTCTGCATGTCCTCGGCCGCCACCGCGAGCAACCGCGCCTTCGGCATCGACCGCGGGCTGCCGTTCCCGCTGTCCGACATCGCCGAGGCGCAGGCGGTGCTGCTGGTCGGCTCCAACCCGGCCGCCACCATGCCCCCGGCCATGCAGTTCTTCGACGCGGGCCGGGCGGCGGGCGCGACGCACGTGGTCGTCGACCCGCGGCTCACCCCGACCGCCCGGGGCGCGTCCCTGCACCTGGCCCCGCTGCCGGGCACCGACCTCGCCCTGGCCAACGGCCTGCTGCACCTCGCCGTCCGCGACGGGCTGGTCGACGAGGCCTACGTGGCCGCCCGCACGACCGGCTTCGACGCCGTCCGCGCGGCGGTCGGCTCGTCCTGGCCCGACCGCGTCGAGCGGATCACCGGGGTGGGCGTCGACGCCATGCGCCAGACGGTGCACGCCCTGGCCGGGGCCGAGAGCGCGATGGTCCTCACCGCCCGCGGCGCGGAGCAGCACAGCAACGGCACCGACACCGCCCAGGCCTGGGTCAACCTGGCTCTCGCGCTCGGGCTGCCCGGCCGGCCGTTCTCCGGCTACGGCACGGTCACTGGCCAGGGCAACGGGCAGGGCGGCCGCGAGCACGGGCAGAAGGCCGACCAGCTGCCCGGCTACCGCAAGCTCGCCGACCCGGCCGACCGCGCGCACGTCGCCGCGGTGTGGGGCATCGACCCCGACGAGCTGCCCCGTCCCGGGCTGTCGGCCTTCGAGATGCTCGACCGGCTGGGCACCCCGGGCGGCGTCCGCGCGCTGCTGGTGCTCGCGTCCAACCTGGTCGTCTCCGCCCCGGACGTGAACCGGGTCCGGGACCGGTTGGCGGCGCTGGACCTGCTCGTCGTCTCCGACATCTTCCTCTCCGAGACCGCCGAGCTGGCCGACGTGGTCCTGCCCACGGCCCAGTGGGCCGAGGAGGAGGGCACGATGACCAACCTGGAGGGCCGGGTCATCCGGCGCCGGCAGGCGCTGGCGCCGCCAGCGGGCGTGCACGACGACCTGCACCTGCTGCAGGGGCTCGCGGAGCGGCTGGGCCGGGGCCGGTACTTCTCCACCGACCCCCGCGCGGTGTTCGACGAGCTCCGGCGGGCCAGCGCGGGCGGGCCGGCCGACTACTCCGGCATCAGCTACGAGCGGATCGACGCCGAGCAGGGGGTGTTCTGGCCCTGCCCGAGCACCTCCGAGGGTGAGCCCGAGCACCCCGGGACGCCGCGGCTGTTCCTCGACCGCTTCCCGACCCCCGACGGCCGCGCCCGGTTCGTCCGCGTCGAGCACCGGGCGCCGGACGAGGTCCCGGACGCGGCCTTCCCGCACGTGCTCACCACCGGCCGGTTGATGGCGCAGTACCAGAGCGGCACCCAGACCCGCCGGCACCCGGCCACCGCCCAGTCCGCCGTCGGCCCGGAGGTGCAGCTGCACCCCGACCTGGCCCGCAGCCTGGGCATCGGCACCGCGGACGTCGTACTGCTGACCACCCGGCGCGGCGCCGCCACCTTCCGCGCCAGCATCACCACCGACATCCGCCCGGACGTGCTGTTCGTGCCCTTCCACTGGGGCGGGGCGTCGGCGGCCAACGCACTGACCAACCCCGCGCTGGACCCCTCGTCGCGGATGCCGGCCTTCAAGGTCTGCGCCGTCCGCGCCGAGCGGCTCGGCGCGCCCGACGACGAGCACCTGCTGGCCACCCGGCCGCCGCACACCGTCGAGCACCGGCCGACCCGCGCCACCCCGACCAGGCCCACCCCGACCCGCAACCCCCAGGCCCGCCGACGTGAGGACATGCCGATGATCAGCAAGAACCGTTTCCTGCAGGGGATCTTCCCCTTCGAGGGTGCCGGGCTGGACAAGCCGGTGCCGATCAGCTCCGAGCTGGCCCACGTCGTCCCCGACGGCGTGGTCGCCCAGGCGCTCTACTTCCGCGGCGGCAACTCCAGCGACGAGCTGGTGACGGTCGTGCTGCTGCGCGACGGCGTGCCGATGCGCTACTTCCCGGTGGGCGCCCGCGACGGCGTGCACATCCCGCTCCGGGTGGTGGAGGACATCGAGGGCGGCTCGGTCGTGGAGCTGGCGCTGGTGGCCCCGCTCGGGTCCAGCGGCACCGTCGTGGTCGACCTCGGGCTGGTGGAGCACTGATGACGGACACGGTGCCCCGGACGCTGGCCACTGGCCCGCTGGCCGCCGGTCCGCTGCCCGGGAGGAAGCGGCGCCTCGTGGTCGTCGGCAACGGCATGGCCGGCGCCCGCGCCGTCGAGGAGGTCCTCGCCCGCGGCGGGGCCGAGCTGTTCGAGATCACCATGTTCGGCGACGAGCCGTACGGCAACTACAACCGGATCATGCTCAGCCACGTGCTGTCGGGGGAGGAGGCCGAGGCGGGCATCTACCTCAACTCCCTGGCCTGGTACGAGGAGAACCAGATCACCCTGCACGCGGGCGTCCGGGTCACCCGGATCGACCGGCACGCGCACGTGGTGCTCTCCGACGACGGCCGGGTCACCCCGTACGACCAGCTGGTCATCGCCACCGGCAGCCGCTCGTTCATGCCCCCGATGGAGGGCGGGCAGGACGCCGACGGCGCCCTGCTGCCCGGGATCTTCGCCTTCCGCACCATCGACGACACCCGCAGCATGGTCGCGCACGCGACCCACGAGGACCACCACCGCGCGGTGGTGGTCGGCGGCGGGCTGCTCGGCCTGGAGGCCGCCCGCGGGCTCCAGAGCCACGGGCTCGCGGTCGACGTCGTGCACTCCGGACGCTGGCTGATGAACGCCCAGCTGGGCCGCGACGGCGGTGAGGTGCTGCGCCGCAGCATGGCCGACCTGGGCATCGGCATCGAGGTCAACAACCGGGTCACCGCGGTGTGGGGACCCGACCGGGTCCGGGGCGTCCGGCTGCGCGACGGCACCGAGATCGAGTGCGACCTCGTGGTGGTGGCCGCCGGCATCCGGCCCAACACCGACGTCGCCCTGACCAGCGGTTTCACCGTGGAGCGCGCCATCGTGGTCGACGACCAGCTGCGCACCCTCGACGACGACGACGTCTTCGGCGTGGGGGAGTGCGTCCAGCACCGCGGCCAGGTGTACGGCCTGGTCGCGCCGCTGTGGGAGCAGGCCGTGGTGCTCGCCGACGTCCTCACCGGCGCGGACCCCGACGCCGCCTACCTCGGCTCGCGGACCGCGACCAAGCTCAAGGTCGCGGGGGTCGACGTGGCCTCGATGGGCCTGACCGAGCCCGAGCGGGAGACCGACGAGCACATCGTGTTCTCCGAGCCGGGGCGCGGCGTCTTCAAGTCGGTGGTGATCCGTGATGGCAAGGTCGTCGGCGCCACCCTGCTGGGCGACAGCCGCAAGGTCGCGTTCCTGCAGCAGGCGTTCGACCGCGGGCTGCCGCTGCCCGAGGAGCGGGCCGGGCTGCTGTTCGACCTCGGCGGTCCGGCCGAGGAGGTCGGCGTGGCCGAGCTGGCCGACGACGCGCAGGTCTGCAACTGCAACGGCGTGAGCAAGAAGACGATCACCGACTGCGTCGCCGGCGGCTGCCGGACGGTCTCGGGGGTGATGGACCGGACGCGGGCCGGCAAGGGCTGCGGAACCTGCAAGGGGCTGGTGGCGCAGCTGGTCGAGCACGCCGCCGGCGGGGTCGTCGAGGAGGACCCTGCGGCCGGCTGGTACGTGCCCGGCATCCCGATGGCCAAGGCACCGCTGGTGGAGATCATCCGGGAGCAGCGTCTGCTGACGCCCTCCGCGGTCTTCGCCGCCCTCGCGCCGGACGGGGCCGAGGACGCGAAGTCGAAGATGGGGCTCTCCTCGCTGCTGAAGATGGTCTGGGGCGAGGAGTACGTCGAGGAGAACGACGCCCGCTTCATCAACGACCGGGTCAACGCCAACATCCAGAAGGACGGCACGTTCTCCGTCGTCCCGCAGATGCGTGGCGGGGTCACCACGGCCGAGCAGCTGCGCCGGATCGCCGACGTGGCCGACAAGTACCAGGTGCCCATGGTCAAGCTGACCGGTGGCCAGCGGATCGACCTGCTGGGCATCAAGAAGGAGGACCTGCCGGGGGTCTGGGCCGACCTCGACATGCCGTCCGGCTACGCCTACGGCAAGTCCTTCCGGACCGTCAAGACCTGCGTCGGGCAGGAGTTCTGCCGGTTCGGCACCGGTGACTCCACCAAGCTGGGGGTCGACATCGAGACCCGGATGCAGGGCATGGAGTCCCCGGCCAAGATGAAGCTCGCCGTCTCCGGCTGCCCCCGCAACTGCGCCGAGTCGCTGTGCAAGGACCTCGGCATCGTGGCCATCGAGGGCGGCCGCTGGGAGCTCTACGTCGGCGGTGCCGCCGGGGCGCACATCCGCAAGGGCGACCTGCTCTGCACCGTGGACAGCCCGGAGGAGGCCGAGCTCATCACCGGCCGCTTCCTGCAGTACTACCGGGAGAGCGCCAACTGGCTCGAGCGCACCTACGCCTGGGTGCCGCGGGTGGGCATCGAGCACATCCGGTCGGTCGTCGTCGAGGACTCCGAGGGCATCGCCGAGCGGCTCGACGCGGCCGTCCAGCTGCACGCCGACACCCACCTCGACCCGTGGACCCAGGGCCGCGAGCCGCTGGTGCCCGGCCAGTTCCGCACGGCGCTGCCGCTGGAGGTGCTGCCGCACGTCCCCGCCGGCCGGGCCAGCCAGCTGCTCGGAGGCTCCTGGTGAGCGTCGAGGTGGGAGTGGAGCACCGGCTCGGCCCGGTCGACCAGATCCCCTACGGCGAGGGCCGCGCGTTCGACGTCGCCGGCGAGCAGGTGGCGGTCTTCCGGCTGCGCAACGGCGAGGTGCACGCCCTGTCGGCGGTCTGCACCCACCGCGGCGGTCCGATCGCCGACGGCCAGACCGACTCCCGGCTCGTGCTCTGCCCCCTGCACCTGAACGCGTTCGAGCTCGCCACCGGGTGCTCCACCACCGGGGCCGAGCCGCTCCGGCGCTACGACGTCCGCCTCGACGGCGACGAGGTCGTCGTCACGCCGTGAGCACCAGCCATCTGCTCGACCACCCTTCGCCCACCAGGAGCCGACCATGACGACCGTGCGAAACGCCGACCCCACCCTGGAAGACCACCACCGCAAGATCGGCGGCCGGTGGATCGACGACTGGCGTCCCGAGGACGTCGACTTCTGGAACAGCACCGGCAAGCCGATCGCGCGCCGGAACCTGATCTTCTCCGTGGTCAGCGAGCACATCGGCTTCTCGGTGTGGAGCCTGTGGTCGGTGCTGGTGCTGTTCCTCGGGAAGGACTACGGCTTCGACCCGGCCCAGAAGTTCCTGCTCACCGCGCTGCCGACCCTGGTCGGTTCGGTGCTGCGCATCCCCTACACGTTCGCGGTGGGCAAGTTCGGCGGCCGCAACTGGACGATCGTCTCGGCCCTGCTGCTGCTCATCCCCTGCGTCCTGATCGCGATCTTCCTGGAGCCCGGCGTCTCCTTCGGCACGCTGATGGTGATCTCGTTGTTCGCCGGCGTGGGCGGCGGCAACTTCGCCTCGTCGATGACCAACATCAACGCCTACTACCCGCTGCGGCTGAAGGGGTGGGCGCTGGGCGTCAACGCCGGCGGCGGCAACCTCGGCGTCCCGGTGGTGCAGCTGGTCGGCCTGCTGGTGCTGGCCACCGTGGGAGCGACCCACCCGCGCGCCATGGTGGCGATCTACCTCCCGCTGATCGTGCTGGCCGCCCTCGGGGCGTTCCTGACCATGGACAACCTCACCCAGAACTCCAACGCCAAGGGCGCCATCCGCGAGGTGACGCGGCACCCGGAGACCTGGGTCATCTCGCTGCTCTACATCGGCACCTTCGGCTCGTTCATCGGCTTCGGCTTCGCCTTCGGCCAGGTGCTGCTGGTGCAGTTCCCGTCCCAGTTCCCGATGCCGCTCAAGGCCGCTGCCCTGACCTGGCTCGGGCCGCTGCTCGGCTCGCTGGTCCGCCCGCTCGGCGGTGCGCTGGCCGACCGCTACCGGGGCTCGGTGGTCACCTTCTGGAACTTCGTGGTGATGGCGCTCGGCGCTGCGGTGGTGCTGCTCGCCTCGCAGCAGAACTCGCTGCCGCTGTTCCTGGTCGGCTTCGTGGTGCTCTTCGTCTCCAGCGGCATCGGGAACGGCTCGGTCTACAAGATGATCCCGGCGATCTTCACCGCCAAGGCGCTGACCTCGACCGAGCAGGCCGGCGTGGACGGGGGCGAGGCCGCCCGGCTGGCCACCAAGCGCTCCGGCGCGCTGATCGGGCTGGCCGGGGCGATCGGGGCCTTCGGCGGGGTGCTGGTCAACCTGGCCTTCCGGCAGTCGTTCCTCAGCCTGGGGAACGGTGACGGCGCCTACGTCACCTTCATCGCCTGCTACGCGCTCTGCTTCGCGGTCACCTGGGCGGTGTTCCTCCGTCCGCGGGCCGGCCGGCTGAACCTCGTCTGAGCCAGGGCCCCGGACGAGCCGGGGCCGCCGGCCGGCGGCGGGCCTCCTCAGCGTGAGGTGGAGGTGAGCCGGCGGGACCCCTGCCGGAGGGCCGGCGCCGGCCCCCGGAGGACGATCCGGGGCATGACCACCCACGTCGCCCTGCTGCGCGGCATCAACGTCGGCACCGCGAAGCGGGTGGCCATGGCGGAGCTCCGTGAGCTGGCGGAGAGCCTCGGCCACACCGACGTGGCGACCCACCTCAACAGCGGGAACCTGCTGCTGAGCACGGCCGAGGACGCCGGCACCCTCCGGCAGCGCCTGGAGCAGGGGATCGAGGAGCGCTTCGGCCTGCACGCCGACGTGGTGGTGCGCAGCGTCGCCGAGCTGGCGGCGGCCCTCGCGGCCAACCCGTTCCCCGACGGCGACCCGAGCCGGGTGACGATCGCCTTCCTGGCCGGGCCGGCGCCGGTGGGGACGGCGGAGCGGCTGGCGGTGCACGCCAGCGAGGACGAGCCCGTGGTGGTCGGGGGCCGGGAGGTGTACGTCGAGTACGGCCACGGCCAGGCCGACAGCAGGCTGGCCGCCGCCTTCGTGCGGGCCCTCGGCGTGCCGGCCACCGTCCGGAACCTGCGCACGGTCACCGCCCTGGTGGCCCGCTCGGCGCCCCCGGCCCCGGCGTGAGCGCCGGCCGGCCCGGGGCGGGGGTCGCCCCGGTCGCGGTCAGGCGGGGACCGGCTCCACCGACCAGTTGGAGACCAGCCAGCCCAGGCCGAGCTCGCGCAGCGTCCGGTCGCCGAGGCTCGCCGGGTCGAAGCGCGCACCACCGCGCCAGGCCGCCAGCCGGGGCGGCCGGCCGCCCAGCCGGGTGAGCCGGTCGACCGGCTCCAGCACCTCGCGCGCCAGGTCGTCCCCGGTGACCTCCGCCGCGGCCCGGTGGCTGGCGGTGTGGAAGCACAGCTCGTGGTCGCGGCCGATGCCGGCCAGCTGGTCCTCCCCGAGCCGGTCGGTCGGGGCCGGCGGCGGGGCGTCGGCCAGCAGCGGGAAGAAGTACGCCCGCACCCCGAGCGAGGCGCACAGCTCCGCGCCGAACAGCCCGGTCTCGCGGTCGCCGTCGTAGAAGGCCACCAGCACCCGCGGCCCGGAGCCGGGCTCGGCGGGGTCGAAGGGGTCGCCGAGGTCGCGCACGCGGCGGATCCGCTCCTCGGCCTGGGCCCGGCACTCCGCGGGGACACCGTGGAAGTTCAGGCTGAGCACCGGGGCGACCAGCAGGGCCGGCGGCGACGCGTCGGCGTCCGGGCCGGCCAGCGTCCCGGTCTCCAGCAGCCGGCGACCGAGCCGGGCCTGGCGCAGGTAGCCGTCGGTGGTGAAGACGGTGGCCGGGTCGACGCCGGCCAGCGTCGGCGGCGTGTGCAGCACCATCGGCACCCCGATGAAGCGCTGGTCGTCGCCCAGCACGGCCTCGCGGAGCCCGGCGGTGGGCGCGTCGTCGGTCATGGCTGCAGTCCACCACGTCCCCGCGCCCGGGGCCCTCGACGGGTGCGCGGCGGCGCATAGGGTCGCGGCGTGGCCCCTCCTGCACCCGATCACAGCCCGACCGCCGACCTGGTCGAGGCCTACGCCGCCGCGCTGCGTCCCGCCGGGGAGGTGCTCGACTTCGACGTCTCCGCGCTGGACCGCCTCGGGGTGCCGGTGACGAGCTGCTCGCTGCTGTCCGGGGGCCGCTTCGTCAGCCACGGCAACGGCTACGGCGCGGACGCCGACGCGGCCCGGCTGGGCGGCTTCGGCGAGCTGGCCGAGGGCGTCGTCTCCGCTGTCGGGCTGGCCCAGCGGCGGACCCGCAGCCGCACCGGCTCCTACGCCGAGCTGCGCCGGGCCGAGGGCGCCGGGCGGGTGGTGGACCCGCGGACGCTGTGCCTGCCCGCGGGCTCCGGGTGGACGGAGGACTCGCCGCTGACCTGGGTGCCCCTCAGCCGGGTGCGGACCGGGGAGGAGGTGCTCGTACCGCTGGAGCTCGTGGCCAGCGAGCCGGGTGAGCTGGCCGGCTCGGCCGCGGGTGGCGCGCCGCTGGTCACCCCGATCACCAACGGCCTCGGCGCCGGGCTGGACGACGAGCGGCCGCTGGCCCACGGGCTGCTGGAGCTGCTGCAGCGCCACACCAACGGGCTCCGCTTCCGGGCCCTGGACGCCCGCTCGCCCGAGATCGAGCGGGCCGGCCTGCCACCCGCGGTGGCCGCGCTGGTCGAGCGGGTGGAGGCCTCGGGCGTCGAGCTGGTGCTCAAGCACGCCGCCACCGCGCACGGGGTCTGCTCCACCTACGTGGTGGGCGTCGACCTGGCGCCGGGCGCGGCGGTCCAGGTGACCGCGTGCGGCGAGGCCGCGCACCCGAGTGCCGAGGTCAGCCTGACCAAGGCGGTGCTGGAGTACGCGAACTCCCGTGCCCGCAAGGCGTTCATGTTCGGGCCGGAGGAGCGCTCGCGGCCGCTCGCGCCCGAGCGCTACTGGGCGGCGCTGGGCGATCGGGACCCCGGCGAGCCGCGGGCGGCCGCGGCCATGCGGGCGTGGGGCGACCTCGGGGCGGACGCGCTGCGGGCCCTCACCGCGCCGGACCGCCGCCGCACCGTCCGCTACGCCGACGTGGTCACCGGGGCGCCGGAGCCAGGCACCCCGGCCGAGCTGCTGGCCCACCTGCTGGACGCGCTGGCCGACCACGACGTGCTCGCCGCCACCTCCGCGATGGGCGAGGTCCGGGTGGCCAAGGTGCTGGTGCCCGGTCTGGAGGTGGAGACGCTGTCCTACGGCCGGGTGGGGGAGGCGAACGCCCGGGACCTGCTGGGCACCGACCTGGACCTCGTCCGCCGCCAGGACGGGCCGAGCGGGACCCACCACGACCGCGTCCTGCTCACCCCCGAGGCGGAGGACCGTCTCGGCGGGCCGGTCTGGTACTCCTACGCCGCCGCCGACCGGGTGGTCGGGTCGCTCTACCCGCTCTACCGGGAACCGCCGCGGCACGCGGTGACGCTGCCGGCCTGAGCCCCGAGCACTGCGGGCGGCCCGGCCGGCTGCGGGGGACTGTCCCCACCCGCACCTGCACCGAGTTGTCAGAAAGCGAGGGTGCCTGGACCCCCTCCCGTTCTGACAACTCGGCCGGGGGAAGCGGGGAGGGGCGGGGGGCTGAGCGCGCCGGAGGGTGCGCCCGGCCGTGCCGCCGTCGGGAAGTCCCGCTCAGCGCAGCCCGGACGGCGACTCGGCACTCGCGGCGAGCCGGGTCGGGGTCCCGGAGCCGTCGGCGGGCACCGACCACACGTCGACCGAGCCGGTCCCCGGGTCGAGCTTGGCGTAGGCGACCGTCCGGTCGTCCAGCCAGGCGCCCTGGTCGTCGACGGTGCCCGGCTCGGCCAGCCGGGTGCGCCGGCCGGAGGACAGCTCGTAGACCTCGAGCCGCCAGGTCGCGTCGGGCAGCCGGTGCTTGTAGACCAGCCGGCGACCGTCCGGGGAGAGCGAGGGGCACTCGACGCCGTCGGCCAGCACGGTCACCGTCTCGCTGGCCACGTCGCCCTGCACCAGGGAGAAGTGCGGGCCGGTGGCCAGGGTGGCGTAGAAGGTGTTGTCGTCGGCGGCGAAGCTGACGCCCCAGAAGTTGGCGTCGGCGGGCAGCGGCCGGCGGCGGCCGGCGGCGTCGGCCAGGTCGTAGTCCTCCAGGCTGTCGCTGAGCACGTCGGTGCCCAGGTCGAGGATCCCGGTGCGGGTGGAGAAGCCGCTGGAGGTGTAGGAGTCACCGGACACGAACACCGTCCAGGCCACCAGGCGGCCGTCGGCGGAGACCCGGGCCCGGGTGGGGACCCCGTTCACCGGCAGCGACCGCTGGACGGCGAGGTCGGGACCCAGCACGTCGAGGGTGAAGGTGCCGGGCGCGGCGGTGTCGGGCCGCAGGCAGACGGCCCGGGCGGCCGAGGCGGCGACCCGTGCGCAGCTGGTGCCCGTCTGGGCCCGGGTGCCGTCCGGCCGCACCAGGGCGAGACGGCCGGTCGCGGTGTCGCGGACCAGCAGCCCCGGCGAGGCCAGCGTCACCGAGGGGTCGACCTCCACCTGAGGGTCGGACCGGGTGGCCGCCCAGCCCACCGCGACCGCCACCAGCAGCAGGGTGGCCAGCGCGGCTAGCAGCACCCGCGCCTGCGAGGGCCGGGGCGGAGCCGGGGCCGGCTCCGGGACGCTCACCGGGCCGCCGGACGGGCGCGGAGCACCAGGGCCCCGAGCGGCAGCAGCAGGGCGGCCGCCACGGCCGCGGTCAGGCAGGCGGTCCGGACGCCCGCTCCCTGCCAGAGCAGCCCGAACACCACCGAGGAGACCAGGTACGCCAGCGCCTGCCCGGTGCCCAGCACGGCCAGGCCCGTGGTGCGCAGCGCGGCGGGGACGAGGGGCACGGCGAGGGCGGCGAGCACGCCGTCGGTGGCGGCGTAGAAGGTGCCGTAGAGGGCCAGCACCAGCCACACCGGACCGTGCCCGCTGCTCAGCAGCAGGTACACCGTAAGCAGGGCGCCGTAGCCCAGCACCACCACCGGCCAGCGCCCGACCCGGTCGGCGAGCCGGCCCAGCGGCACGGCCAGGGCCAGGAAGGCCAGGCTGGTGCCGACCGCGAGCAGCGGGAACACCCGTACGGGCAGGTCGTCGCGGTCCTGCAGCACCAGGTAGACGAAGCCGTCGCCCACGGTGACGAGCCCGAGCAGGGTGGCCACGACGCACAGCCGGCGGAACCCGGGCGCCGCCCACAGCGCACCGAGCTCCAGCGGCGGCCGTGGCGCCGCCGGCACGACCGCCGCGGGCGGGCCGACGGGCACGGGCGGCGCCGGCTCGACCACGAAGAGGGCCAGCACGACCAGGCCCACCAGGGCCGCGCACAAGCTGCCCACGAACACCGGCCGGTAGTCGCCCGTCCCGGCCAGCAGCAGCAGCCCGACGGCGGCCAGCGGCCCGAGGAAGGCCCCGACCGCGTCCATCGCCCGGTGCACGCCGAAGGCCTGGCCGAGGTCGCGCTCGGGGACCGCACCGGCGATCAGCGCGTCCCGCGGCGCGGTGCGGAGGCCCTTCCCGGTCCGGTCCGCCGCGATCACCGCCCCGATCGAGCCGGCCGACCCGGCGCCCAGCAGCCCGACCTTGGCCACCGCCGACAGCCCGTAGCCGAGCAGGGCGACGAGCTTGCGGCGCCGGAACCGGTCGGCGAGGTAGCCGCCGACCAGCCGGGTGAGCGCGGTGGCCCCGGTGTAGAGGCCGTCGAGCAGGCCGTACTGGCTCAGGCTGAGGTGGAGGCCGAGGACCAGGTACGCGGGCAGCACCGCCGTGACCATCTCGGCGGAGACGTCGGTGACCAGGCTGACCAGGCCGAGGGCGAGGACGTTGCCGGTGGCGACCCGCCGCAGGCTGCCGCCCCGGACCCGCGCACCGGAGGTGACGTCGGCGAGGTACAACGCTCTAGCTCAGGGTGACGTCGTCGAAGTAGGTGCGGTTCGGGGTGGCGGCGACGCCGTCGTCGTGGTTGACCAGCCGGACGGTGTAGGAGTGCCCCGCCGTCACCGCGACGCTCACCTTGCGCCAGCTGCCGGTGCGCACGCAGGTGCGCGGCAGCAGGGTGGAGGTCTTGCCCGAGGTGTTGCGCCGCACCACCACGCTCGCCCAGGCCTTGGTCGCCCGGTCCGAGCAGCGGCCCTTCCACCAGACGCTGAGCCGGTCCCGGCCGGCGGGCACGGTGAGGGTCTGGCTGAGGACGGAGTCCCCGGTGGTGGCCGTGGTCCGCCCGGCCCGGGCCGAGCGCGCCCCGCCGTGCCGGTAGCGGGTGGAGGCCAGCGTGGCGCCCGAGCCGACCCAGTGCGCCAGCCCCGACTCGAAGCCGCCGTTGGTCAGCCGTGCGGACACGGGCCTCGGGCTGGTGGTCCAGATCGTCCGCAGCGGCGCGGCGTCGGCGGCCAGCCCCAGCGGGGCCAGCCGGTAGGCGTCCTCCAGGGTCCGCAGCAGGCCGTAGTGGGTCGTCTTCTCGGTGTACAGCCCCGGCCGGACCTGCTGACCGACCAGCAGCGTGGCGATCTGGTTGACGGTGCCGCCCTCGTTCTCGTCGAAGGTCACCACCAGCAGGCTGTCGTGGGTGCGGGCCCAGGTGGCGTACGCGTCGAGGTGCTTGCGCATCCAGGCGTCACCGGTGGCGACCGAGCAGTTGTGCATGTCGCTGCACATGTCGGGGGTGACGAAGGCGACGGTGGGCAGCGTGGTGAAGTCGGTGGGGAAGTCGCTGAACGGCCGGTTCACCGAGGCCGGGAGGTTGGAGAAGTCGACCCAGGGGTTGTGCTTGCGCTGGTAGTCGCCGCCCGCCGCGGAGCACCCGGTGTAGCCGGCCCGCGGCATGGACTCCGCGTAGCCGGTGAAGCTCAGGCCCGCCGCCCGCAGCTGGCTGCCGAGGTTGGCCCGGGCGCCGAGGTCGCGGCACCCGTTGGTGGTGACGCCCTGCTGGCCGCCGGAGAACAGCGCGATGTAGTTGGGCTGGCTCGGGTGGGTGACGCCGTAGGACCTGGTCATGCTGGCGCCCCGCGCGGCCAGCGCGTTCAGGTAGGGCGCCCCGGCGTTGCCGATCACGCTGCTGCGGTCCTTGTTCTCCAGCACCACCACCACGGTGTGCGCCGGCCGCGGGACGGTGACCGCCGCGGCGGTGCTGCTGCTCGCGGTGCTCCCGGTGGTGGTGACGGCGGTGCTGGTCGGGGTGGCGGCCGGCTCGCTGGCCGCCGCTGCGCCCCCGGTGACCGACGCGGTGCCGAGCAGGGCCAGCAGCCCGAGACCGACGGCGGCCCGACGCAGCAGCGGGAGCCGGCGGCTGGGCGTGGTGGTCATGCTGCTCCCATGAGGTCCGGGGCCCCCGCCCGTGTCGTGGTGGACAGCCTACGCAAGGACGGCGTCGGCGGTCGGGCAACGGGGGAACGGTCGGCCGGCAGCCGGCGCCAGACCACCGGGCAGCGCCCGTGAGCCCCGCCCGCCGGACGCGGCGGTCAGGCCGTGAGCCCCGCCCGCCGTGGTCAGGCCGTGAGCCCCGCCCGCCGTGGTCAGGCCGTGAGCCCCGCCCGCCGTGGTCAGGCCGTGAGCCCCGCCCGCCGTGGTCAGGCCGTGAGCCCCGCCTTCCGTGGTCAGGCCGTGACCAACGCGGCGAAGGCGCGGGTGAAGCCGCCCCAGGTCGTCACCAGCTGGTCGTCGGCGGCAGCGACCTCCGCCAGCCGGCTCTCCACCACCGCCGGCTCCAGCAGGCCGGAGTCGACGTCGACCCGGGCCCAGCCGCGCAGGATCTCCACGTCCACCTCGGGGTGGAACTGCACCCCCCAGACGCGCGCGCCGAGCCGGAAGGCCTGCAGCCCGGCGTCGGTGGTGGAGAGCGGGACGGCCCCGGCCGGGGCGACGGTGACGACGTCGTTGTTCCAGTGCGGCGCGAGCGCCCCGGCCAGCCCCGCGAAGAGCGGGTCCGCGGCTGCGGCCGGGGTGAGCCGCACCGCCACCAGCCCGGCCTGGGGCCCGTCGGCCCACCGGGCCACGGTGCCGTCCTCGGCCACGGCCAGCAGCTGGGCGCCGAGGCAGACGGCGAGGGTGGGCAGGTCGCGCCGCACCGCCTCCGACAGCAGCGCCTTCGTCGCGGTGAGCCACGGGTGGGCGTCGTCGTCGTGCGCACCCATCTCACCGCCCAGGACCACCAGCCCCGCGTACCCGGAGAGGTCCGGCGGCAGCGGGTCACCGGCGTGGCAGCGGCGGACGTCGAGCTCGAGCCCCGCCCCGCTCAGCCACCGGCCGACCCGGGCGGGCGGGCACACCTCGGTGTGCTGGACGACGAGCACGGGCACGGGCACGGGCAGGGTCCTTCCGGGAGCGGCGGGCGCGTCAGGCTACCGCTCCGGCTCGGCGGCGGCCCCGCCACCGAGCGCCCTCCCGGACTCGCCGGACGGACGTGGGGCCCCGTTGTCGGTGGCCCGGCTTAGGCTGGCGGAGCCGAGGCCCTTCCCCGCAGCGTCGGTCCGGACCGGGTGCCCGGCCTGGGTAAGGTTGTCCACCGCCCTCCACTGGAGTGGCGGCAAGTCGAGGAGGTTGGCGCGCAGATGGCGGCAGGGTCGAAGACCTCGGAGGACTCCTTCGTCCACCTGCACGTGCACTCGGAGTACTCGATGCTCGACGGTGCGGCCCGGGTCAAGGACCT
>Ga0210040_10000884_pt1 | contig 47840 bp, 40 predicted proteins | sample CryGeyCG12114_NA_FD_185462 | JGI IMG/M metagenome (GOLD analysis project Ga0210040, IMG submission 185462) | Groundwater microbial communities from aquifer - Crystal Geyser CG19_WC_8/21/14_NA (SPAdes) (version 2) | ecosystem: Environmental > Aquatic > Deep subsurface > Groundwater | place: USA...
TGGTGTGGTAGTAGAGGTGTGGGAAAAGCAAGCTCGAAAGCAGTATTGGTGACTTATGAAGAGCACCAGGCAGAAGTGACGTCTAGCACAGCCGTGGCAAGACCGATTACTCTCAGGTGCGCGGAAGCTTCGATCCAAGTGGTGCGCGATGGAAGAGTCGGAAGAGCACCCTAGCTAGGTGCGGCAGAGCGTCACACAGCAAATTCTGCGTCAAGGAACAGGTGCAAAAGGTACACAAACGTTGTTGCTTGGGGCTACGTCATGCGTTGGACTTACGTAGCCCCAGAGCTTGATCTCCATTCGTGCTTTTTTGGGTGTCAATGCGCTCCGCTTGAGCTTGCAAGCTGTGAGACAAGCCAATCACTACGCGCATCCCCAGCAGCTTGAGTGCTTAGAGTTTCCGGTCATGATGCTCGTCCGAACCATTCCTTGAAAAAGATCTTCGGGGAACTTGCATGTCATCAGCATGGTATTCTCGCATCATCACCTCTCACTGCTAGGAATGTAGAAAGGATTCGGTCGGGTTTGCTACAATACACAGGTACATCACTATGCTCGAGATATGCTTGAGTACGGGCCGGAAAGCCTTTGCAAGTGGTCACGCAAAGCTTCCAACTTTCTCAGACGGGCTGATGTTGTCATTCACCTCGGAACCAGGCAGCTGCTGCCTTGCTGACATGCCGAGCCGCTGAAGTCACGAACCGCCGAGCTAGCCGCAACACAACGCGCACTGCACCACCTCACCACCTCTCATAGCCCTTACCCGTCACGAGCTCAGCCGCATTAAGCGAGAACTGTACAATCCTCAATAATAATCTTCAGCATGTGGTGTTGCTCGTTTGCCGCTTACTTGGAACATACGCTATTGCCCCTCATTCTCCGCCCGTGTTGTACACTTGATGTTCCTGAACGCCATGCTTCTGGTACTAGTTACATAAAGTACATCCATAAGTTGCGAGACGCCCTCGGAACTTCGGTCAAAGCTGGTTCACATCGAGCATGAATCACCGCTAATAATTCATGACCATAGCACCGCTCGCTGTAGCCGAGGTGCCGTTCTGGTTGTCGTTAGGAGGATCAAACGCACCTCCGCCGTAGTCGTCTAAGCTCTTGTAGCCACCCGGACCACCTCCCCTTCCTCCTCTCCCAGCATTTCCGCCCCTCTGCCGTCGCTGATTTGCCTGGTTCTGCGGCGCTGTAGGAATAGCATTTGGGTTGATCGTAGGGTTGCTATTGTTGTTGAACTGAGCGTGACTGTTGCGCTTGTTGAAGTTGTTCTTAGGCTTGTTGAACTGCTTATGTCCACCGCCCTGATGGCCACCTCTGTTTCCTTGTGCGACCTGAGCCCAGGATTGTCCAGGGCTTTGATTCTGATTGTCTTTGCTATGGCCACCATCGTCATGAAATTTTCGCTTGTTCTGCACATATCGACCATTCCTAACGCGACGATTGTTCTCATCGACCATAGCATTTTCGTCGAGCTCTTCGACCTTGAGCATGACTTTGTCATCAACGACTGTTTCGAAGATGAATTGCTTCTCAGCACTTGGCGGCTGCCAATTCTTGATCCGGTTTGCATCAATCTGCCGTGAACCTTTTCTGATGGCGAGTATGACCATCGGTGTCTCATCCTGTGTAAACGTTGGCTTGTCGCTGATGGGTGTCACTCGAGCAGCCCAAATGCGATCTTCGAATCTTGCCACGCCCGTGACCTGCCACGTGATCTTGGTGCCTCTTGGTCCGACCTTCTCAAGTGTGTCTTTTCTCGGGTAGTAAGGTGTGATAAGGATGCCAGATGCCATGTATTTCACTTCGCCTGAGTCGATGAGGTGGGCGTGGGCATTGCACAAAGTTATGAGTCGGGCTGAATCTGTCTGGCTGATCATGTATCCAAAGTACTGAAACTGCTCATGTATTCTGTAGAATTTCTCCGGAGCCCGCGTTGGGTTGGGACCTCCAGTCTTGATGGCTCTGTTGTGACTGTTGATAGCACCCTGGACTGCCATGATCTCAACTTGGGGATCTAGACTTGACTTCAGCTCGCAAACATGGACGACATCGGCAGTACAGGTGGTGTTTCGTTCTTGCACTAAAGGATCTGGAGCTTGCATCAGGAAGGCCTTATTGAACTTTTCGAGAAAGTCTCGGAAGCCTTTGACGTGTTTGACCCTGTCCTCGTATATGCGGATATTGTCAGCATTTCTGTAGGTGAGCACGAGATCTCGTAGAAAAGCTTGCTTAAAGTCCATGGTGGACATGAACTGCTGCTGATTTGGGCCGACTTCAGGCTTTAGCACGACCATATCGAAGTCAAGTTTTCTCGCGTTGAGTATGCGGTTGACGAGGTCTGCAAAGTTTGTTTCACCCCTACCAGTCAGCAATACAGTGAAAGTGTCCTTCTCTTGTATGCTCAGCTCGGCAAGGGATACAACAGTTTCGTTCCACCATCCTTGCCATGCCCGAGGCTCCTCCTTCTCAATGCCTTCACCGGTTGCGGCAAGGATGTTTTGGTTGTGCCACCAACCACCATGTGCAAAGACCTCGTAAGCCTGGAGCAGGCCAATGGTGCTAGCGTGCCATAACTGAGGATTGGGCAAGGGACTCGAGAACAGAGTATTGTCGAAGTCATAAACGTGAATGTTCTTAACAGCACCGACATCAGGCAGTTGCTTGGGCTTGCAGGACCATCTTTTCAGGCCGTTGATTGTGTTGAGAGACCTCATTTTTGCGGCAAATGTGAGATGAGCGTGCAATGAAAGGACTCGAGGCTGCGCGAGAGCCAGCGCAGGCAAGATCGATAGTCACCCGGAGTGTTGTCTAGTCAATCGACCGAACATCATGACATTGCTGGCAGAACACAGTTCAGCTTTGAACTCTTGCGCAGCGTTCGTTGTAAGTTTGGACAATTGCCAGATACTTTCCACGCAATGATTGGAATCTACTACCATGAGCGCGCATGAGCACAATCGCAACTGATAGGCCGCAGTGTTTGCTCTGTTTGCATGATCACGACTTCCGCACTCATTTAAGGGCTTCTTACCCTAGTCAGAATAGTACTTGAAAGCCAACCACCCTCTCGAGCCCCGTACAACAGTACATGGCACTTGCTGACACGAGTGCTGTAAATGTGACAAGCAAGAATCTACGGCCTCCCGATGGAGGTCACCCACATCCAGTCTCGGAACCACAAGGTCTCGATTCACCTACGCCTGCAATATGCGTAATTTGCCTTGACCGTATCTCGGACGAAGCTATCGCGCTGCCTTGCAAGCACGAGCAGTTCCACTTCTCGTGCCTTGGGACGTGGCTTCAGCAGGCCAGGGCGTGTCCCCTTTGCAAAAGAGAGATCAAGGGCATTCGATATCGCGATGAACCATCTGGACCCCAAAAGGTGTTCTATGTAGCTGAGCCCCACCCCGCAAAGCTCCCTCGGCGAGGACGGAGGACACCTGACTATCCACAATATGCAGGACGGGGTACAAGTCGCCGAAGAGGGACTGTTGCAGATGAGCAACAGGACCCAGCCCTAGCTTTTCGAAGGAGCGTTTACCAGAACAGGCTATATTCCATGTATGTTGGGTCGAACAGGTACAGCAAGTATCGAAACATCGGTCCCGCATTGCTCTCAGAGGAGGGCCACATGATTATGAAGGCAAAGAAGTGGATTAGAAGAGAATTGGCTGTCTTTGACTTCCTGAATCCTAGCTCGCCCGATTTTGGACGAAGAGAGCGGAGGGCCACGAACGCCGAGTACCTCCTCGAATACATCGTGGCCATACTCAAGTCTATCGACCTCAAGGGTAGTGCTGGTCAAGCTGACGAGCTTCTCAAAGATTATCTTGGACGGGAGAACGCTCGTCTATTCTTGCATGAGCTTGAGTCTTGGCTGAGAAGTCCATTCGAGAGCCTCAAGGAGTGGGATCAGGCAACGCAATATGCAGAACCAAAATGAGTAGTGTGTTAGTCCCTGGCGCTCCAGGGATGGGGCCGACTACGGCTCAGCCCTACGCTTAATTACACGATGTGATGGATGCCAGATGTGCTTCCTCTCACACGTAAATGCACCTATCTAGGCAGGATGTAAACCACCGAAAGGCTTTTTGGACTGCTTCAAACGTGAACAGCGTGACGATAGCATATTAATGACGTCGGTACAAAAGGCACGCCGGTGATCGTACCTAGGATACTAGCCGCTACGGGATGCCCAGTGTGCAGCAAGGCAAGTTTTGCCGAATGCCACAGTCATTGATGAGGCTTGCCTCGCGATATTGTTTGCTCACGTACCGAATGAGTCGTTCATCTAAATTGTTTTCTTAGGCCCTGGTGACCACCTCCCTCGTATTGAACGAGCCAACTGGTTGGCTGTCTGCATTTAAAGGTCGATCGAACCAGTGCAATGGCGGAGCAGGAAACCTTGAAACTTCCACCCCTGCTCAAGTTTCCTCCGAGGACTATCCAGGGCCAGCTTCCACCTGAGGAATGGGAAGCCTGCTTGGAGATATGGGTTTCGAGCGTGCAGCTGAGACTCGGCCTCTCCGACGACCAATTGTCTAAGTCCGCACCTCAGACGACTACCATTCCGTTTCTTTTATCATATTTTCTAAATCATACTCCCACTGCAAGTGTCACGTCTGGAAACAAAGAGTCCCGCTTGCATAAGGACTGTTACCTGCTCCTCAAAAAGCTGTTACTCACCCCCACCGTTCAAGTACAAGCTGAGACTTATTTCGAGCTATTGGTTGGCGGCAGCAGCGCGTATACGCCCTTGATCGCATGGAAGAAAGTTTTGAAGTTGGCATGGACTTCACAGAAGCAGGCCAGAAAGGCAATTGAGTCGGCAAAGATCGCATTGGCTATCTCGTCTGAACCTCGATCACAGACGATCTGGCTACAGAAGATCTCAACACTAACCAAATCATTACCTGCAACTGCAACTGTGACTGTCGCGAGTGCTGATTATGTCGATACCGTCACAGACCTTTTCAACACAGGTATACCTGCTCTCGCAAGGGCAGTCACAGAGAATATATTCTATTCGTTCATTGCTTTGCTGGAGAACAAGCATATCACCATATTAACTGACAATATCTATCATCTGAAGTCAGAGGCAGATCGGCTACGCAAGTCAAAGCCTGAATCGACAACCCTACTATCCAGCTTACTTTGTACAACCTCGTTCCTGAGGCATTTCTCATCCAACTCAGAGGTGGCAACACACAAGCAGTCACTGGTCGATCAGCTCGACAGCTATAGACGAGATACACTTCACTTGCATCCACTACCTGCGAAGCAAAGACGAAAGAAGGGGAAACAGCGTGCGCCCAACGATGACGGTATGCACATGCACACGGCCGCTCAGATCTCGCAAATCCAAGAGCTATTTCCAGACCTGAGCACTGGCTACATTTTGAAAGCTCTTGATTATTATTCGAACAATGTCGAACAGGTAGTTGGTGCCTTGCTCGAGCCAGCATCTCTCCCACAGGAGTTGCAAGACCAAAACGTCTCAGACCATGGGCGTCATCATGAAGTCAACCGACCAGACCTCGCACCTCGTTCGACGCCTCCATTACTGCCAGAGCGCAAGGGCGTGTTTGACAACGACGAATTCGACCGCCTGGATATTAAGGAGAAGCAGATATGGAGAGGCAAAAGGGACCAAGCTACTACGGGGCCAACTACGGGCGACGAACATGCCAAGTCGAAGGCCGCGATCATGTCAGCACTTGCGGCGTTCGACTCAGACGATGACGAGCGTGACGATACCTATGATGTCGCTGATGTCGGTGGCGCCGTTGATAACACAGTAGATACCGATGAGCGCAGACAACCAGACACAGATGCCCACGAAGCCACATTGTTCAAAGCGTGGAAAGAGAATCCGGAGCTGTTCGCGAGGGACAGCAAGACTCGAGCCTCCAATACTCGCCAACAGCTGAAACGAGAAACAGGGATGGGTGACGAGCAGATTGAAGGGTGGGCGATCATGCTTAACAAGGACAAGAAAATGCAAGATCGATTACAAGACAAACACTTATCTGCACGAGCATTTGGTGGCCAGCAGCATGCTCTGAAGCCAACAAGGTGGCAAGCAAGTGTCTCTACCGAAAATTCCGAGAATGAGACCGGGCCCGAGAAGTCGAATGACGATAGGCGGATGGGTCAAGCAGGTATAAGAGGACACAGAAGCTTTGGTCGAGGGAAAGGTCGTGGCGGTGGCAGTACAGCTGGTCCGCCTGATGATGCAGCGACTCTGGCTGCAAGACGGCGCAAAGAGCAAGGTCGTGGACGAGGTGGCGCCAACAATCGGAGAGACGCCAGGGCAAAGAAAGTCGGTAGAGGTATGGGTCCGTTGCCGTCCGGGTGATGTTCAGAGGCCTCAGAACTGCAGCTTCCGAAGCCGCAAGTCTTACGTTCTAGGTAAACAGCAAGTATTAGGTCCGAGAAGCAGCGCCAGTCACCTTCGTTTCATAAAGATCGATGGTCCAATACTAGCGCAGCATAGCGTAGGCAAAGCTAGTTCCTTTCCGGAGCACGTGACCAACAACACCGCCCGTCTTCTATAGCGAGTCACCATGTTACGTGAATGCACACGAATCAATGCGCCCGCGTTTCTCCCCGGAACCGTCCAAACAAACACTTTGTAGCTCTCATCTCATTTCATACCAGGAAGCTGCGCGCAACCTCAATCGTTCTTGGTTCTCCACGTGCCTCCTTGCTGCCTGTTCGGCTGACACGTGCCTGTGAGGCAAACGACGATAGATTTAACCAAGCCCACCACTTTCCATTTGTTTGCATTGTCCTTTTCTCGCGACCTAGAATAATTACGGCAGCTGCTACTGCGATAATGGCGCGTTGAATGGACTCACTCGCCATCTGATCACAACCTGTATGTCCGACCTCTTTCTGATGGGATGGCATACACCAATGGCATTAATGGGCACTCGGACGCGTCTTCACCCGTGGCCTTGGACATATCAACCGTGATACAAGCTTTGGAAGTGGTACACAGTCCATCATCGAAGAACGACCACCGCCGCGAAGCTACAGCATATCTCGAAGATTTGAAAAGTCACGATGGCATTTCCGAGGCCGGCTTTGCACTAGCCAACGACACATCCCAGCAGCCTCTTGTGCGATATTATGGTCTTTCACTACTCGAGCATGTTATCAAACGACAATCGTTCGCCCTTAACGAGCAGGGAAGTGCAGATCTTAGGCAGCTCGTCCTACGGCTCAGTCTCACCCTGGACAGTACCCCTCAACCATTTATTCGGAACAAGACAGCAGCTCTCTGGGTTGAGCTCTCCAAGCGGTCGTGGGCACTAGATTGGTTCGACCTCGACGAGGCATTACAAGAGTTGTGGTCGCAGTCAGATGCAGCCAAGGAGTTTGTGCTTACCGTCCTCGAAAATTTATCAGACGATGTATTTGTGCGAGAAGACGCGACGGCCATTCTGCGAGACAAAGATCTAAACAATGCTGTTGTGGAGATTTTCACATCTCCTGCAAATTATGCTGGCGGACTCAGAATCGGCGATACAACATATCAGATGCGAAAGGGGGAGGACGGATGGACTGCCCGAATTACTGTGTTTCTAGCGGACCGACTACAACGAGCTACGGGCGACAAACAGTCTCGCAGACTCTGTGCCTCAGCTTTGGGCACCCTCAGATCAATTTTCAGCTGGATCATGACTCCCGCTATTGTTTCTGCTAATACAATGACGGTTGTCTGCGATGCCTTGACGCAAGCCGGTACTGAAGTGGTACTTCCAGCCGTCGATACTCTTCTAGCGTTCTACAGCCGGAAGGCGCTTGAACCTGTCGAAGTCCAGGCACTTGTGCATCCTCTATGTCACCCTTCTAGTGTCGGAGTGCTCGAGCAGGTATACGAGTGGTCGGTTGTTGGTCCTGACGACATCCTAGACCCTAAATATGGCATCTCAAAGAAGCTATCCGAACTCCTCTTCCACCTGGCATCGTGGCTAGCAAGTGCAGATTCACCTGAAGACACTGATCTAGTACCATACCTGAGCCTTCTTGTGGCAGTCGCTCAACATGACAGTCTCATCGTTTCCATAGCGTCAATACATGCATGGCACAAGTTGCTAGATGCCAGCTATGCATGGCGCAAATCACCATCCGTGCAAGCCTGCATACGACCGGTCCTGCAGGTAGCAATGCAGCGAATCATCGCTTACGATATGCTGCCTGCTGACACAGAAGAGGCAGCTGTTCAATTCGTGAATGAGGAGATCGAGCTGTACCCTGAACGCCAGGGTTTCTATATCAACTATCGCCGGTTGTGCTTCGCGATTGTGGAGAGCATCAGCAGTGCCTATCTTGAAGATGCACTTGGCTTCATCTTCTCAGCCGTTGATGGAGGACTAAGTGAGGTCTACGCGGCTGATCAGGCAGAGGATCACAACAACTACCAAAGACTGTCAATGACGATGCTGCGTGCTGACGCACTGTTTTCGGTTGTGGATGGTGCGCTTAAAGGAGTCCAGAAGTTCACTTCTGCGCATGATGCTGCGGGCAAGGAAGACACGGCTGCCCAACGTGATGTTCTCCTTCATCGAGGGAAGGAATGGTCGACTCAGATGCTCTCGCAATACAAGTTCCGTGACCCTGGCATAACACTTAGACAAATTAAGACTGCCGTTGAGGCTTCAAGCAAGTTGTTGAAGCACGATACTGAGTTTGCCTTCACAGTATTGCAGCATGTCATATCCGCGTTGAACACACCTCAACCCAGGAACTCACCGCTGGCTGATTCGTATGCTGAACTGCATCAGTACGCTATCGCAGAATTGCGGAGGTTATGCTCGGAGCATGCCACGTACTTTATCACCTTCTACGATCAGCTCGAGGATAAGCTGGGACAGATTATGAATAGCAATCTTGATCCGAAATTCCAGATTGACCTGAAGGCGATTCTGATGTTGTTGGTCGAACATGCAAAGGGCGTCGACGAGGCTGTACGATTGGAACGGCTGCGCACTTTCGTGTCTCCTTTGCTGAACAAATGGCAACAGCAGGAAGCCGTGCTGTCTAGCTTCGAATCGTTTGTTGGGTCGCAGGCGTTCGACAAGGTTGGACCTTTTATGACGAAAATTCGCGCAAATAGATACGCAGATTGGACAGAAGTTCCCCTGGATCCTGCAGCTCAACAGATCCAGCAAGCGATGACGGACGGAGCCTCAGGATTGCCTCTGAGAGAGACCAGGGTGTTGCTCAGCATGTCAACTGATAAGGTCAGTTCTGAATCGAAGCTTCACAGCATTATCACGGAGATTTGGCTGCCACTGTTGCGACCACTGATACACAATGTCCTCACAATCATCAGTTACAATCACCAACTACACGATGCTTCCTCGTGGCCGCATCTGTCACCAGAACAGCATGTCGTTGTGCGCCGCATACTTAGAGACCGATACTGGCAATCTGGAATCTCTGGTGGCTCAATGCAGGAATTTCACACCAAGGTCAAGGCAACCAAAACGACTCTTGAAGGCTTTGCCTCGTCTGTCAGGGGCCGAATCAGACTCAATCTTGAAAACTGTTACAGCATCATCCATACGTTAGGGCGCCTTGGAGCACATTTCTACGGGATATCGGAACTGCCGCAGATGTTATCTAGTGCTCTCCTGGCTTCGTCGCAACACCTTAGCCCACACCACTTCGGACTGTTGCTCTCTATGCTACCGAAGTTGATCGAAGAATGTCCACCAGAGAATATGCAGCATTTCTTGACGCCAGTACTGGCGGAGCTGACGACGCAGATTGACAATATCTGTACGCGAGAATGGGAGAAGGTCAACGCGCGTGGAGGTACAGAAACCCAACAACAGGCAAACGGCGATTTGAGCGACGAGATGCGAGACGAGTCTGTCCTACGTCAGATGACCGGTAGAGCAGTCAACATGGTAACCTCATGGTTCGACATAGCTCGAGAACACAAGCTGGCATCTGCAAAGCGGATTGTCAACAAGTCCGGTCATAGCTTTCGCAATTTCGTTCTGAGCAATCGGACAATCCTTGAGCCCTTGCTCATGTTCTGTACTCACAGTATTGGCTTCAAAGACACCAAGACTTGCTCGACTATGGTACCGGCACTGCAGAAATTCGTCCCTGCCTTCTCTTCTGAGGCGCATCTCCAGGGTCAGGATGCGGCAGCAGTCCGTGAATTCATATCCACGGAAATGCTCAAAGCTTCCATCAACAGCTTGAATGATGGGTACTTCGCAGATTATCATCAGCATCTCGCCATCCTGATAGCCCTCATCTGGCTCAGCTTCGGCCTGCCGGCACACGTCGCTGCGAACGAGACGCAGCCTGCGCACGATCGACCTGCGTGGACTCAGACTCCGCGAAACGTGCTGCTTAGCATACCGGGACTTGAGGCGGCCAAGATTGATGATGCAGGCATTCAGCTTGCTCAACTTACTCTAGCGGGAAGGCAGCGCACGATGCGAGCTATAATACTGAATCTGCTCGAGAACGTTCGAGGCGTCCGAGTCAGCGAACTTGGCAAGTACGACAACAAACATGAGCGTTCTGGCTTGCTTGAGAAGTATAAGCAACGAGATGCACTGGGCATGCAAGGCTTCGAGGATGGTGAGCAACGCGACGGTGACCAAGGTCCCGATCTCGGTGGTATTGCAGACATGTTTGGATAGCGGCCAGCTGCGAAGTGTGATAGAATCAGCTCCGGCTTCCAGAACCCTTGCAATCCCGAAGGCAAAGAAGAGCCAGTCGAGCAGGTCGCGCGCCGCGGAGAACGGACGAGAACATAGACAGGGTGCCTTGATTCGGTGGGAAAGATCTTGCAAAACGTAGAAGACTGTCAAAGAGCAGAGAAGCCTCTTCCGCATCGAAAGGACGAAATATCGTGTTCAATTCTGCTACCCAGCAGAAAAAACATGCACCAGGGGTTTGGCTTGGGAGGCACAGTGTCAGCTGCAATAGCTGAAGGTTATTGGTATTCATGGAAATCCATTGATAGGACTACGGATTTGCCAGATCTTGATGGCTAGTTCGAAACTCACTTTGGATATCATACTTCTCCCCTTTAGCGACTCATAGCAGATTACTCAGTAGATCGAGCAACGCCTCAGAGGCGCAAGTAGACAAGATTTGTTTAGGTACTTGTACCGCTGCTGCTGCCCAAACCATTAGGAGGCCTTGTATGACTGACGCCCCACTGCTGAGAGGGCTAGGGAGGCAACTCGGCAAACATGCCCTTGACATGATAGACAATTCAAAGCTTGGCAAAATCTTGGCCGCACCTGCGACTGAATTACAATAACGCAGAAGCTGCGACGACACGGTGAATCTCTCTGATATCCAGCCTTTCATCACATTACCGAACCGTGTTCAGGTCTTGATTGGCGCCTACACTCTTACACACTTAGAACCTCAAAATCCAACCGCACACCCTCTCAATCGATCAAACAAGCAGAGTCCATCCACCAAAATGTCTAACTTTCAAAAGCCAGAGAAGGATTTCGGCGAGGGCCCAGTAAGTCGCACATCCTCCCCGGTGCACAACAATCCCCGCGCACAAGCAACGAGCGGAACGTAACGAGCACCGCCAGGCTCATACACCTCGCCCATAACCGATGCTGACTTGACCTGCTAGAAAATCCACAAGATCCGAATCACCCTCACCAGCCGAAAGGTCGCCTCTCTCGAGAAGGTCTGCAGTGAGCTTCTTGAGCGAGCGAAGAGCAAGCAGTTGCGGGTCAAGGGGCCTGTGAGGCTGCCTACTAAGGTTTTGAAGGTATGTCGTGAATATCTCATACTACTCCGCCAAGGAGGGGGAGGGGACTGGGAGGAGAGACAGAGGATCAGAAGGACTGCATGAAAAGCAGAGCAGAGCACAGAGGCGTATGCGATTCCATACGGCAGAGGTCGTGGCACATGCGACAACGCAAGCGTGGACTCGGTGCAGCTATGCCTATGCCCATGCCTGCGCGAGTCACACCTCCACTCGGCGCTGTGTCTGCCTACAGCTCTCCTCTTCTCTTCGCACCGCATCCCATCTGTCCTCACTCCCTCACCCGGCTCTCACACAACCGCACCGTCCCAATAAAACCCTTCCAATGCACCCGCTAACTCGTTCCCCAGGTCACAACCCGAAAGACCCCCTGCGGTGAAGGCTCAAAGACATGGGATATGTACGAGATGCGAATCCACAAGCGATTGATCGACCTCAACGCTCCTACCGAAGTCGTCAAGCAGATCATCATTAACATCGAGGCTGGTGTCGAGGTCGAGGTTACCATCGCTGCATAGAGGATTGTTCCTGCAAAGAGCGTGGATGCGGTGCGGTCACGGCAAACTCCGCGACAGTCTGCGAGGCGCGCTTGAAGAGCTTGGCCTGGCTTACGCATCGGATATGGGCATGCGAAGGAGAGCCATCTGAGACAAGAGGCAGCGTAGAGAGTGACTCACTTCGCGACTTCAACGCTCCGGGTCAACTACCAATATATGAGAGGAGTGATAGCAAAATGGATTGAAGTGCCATCAAAAGCCTACAATGAGCGACACCATGAATCCCTTGCTACTCTAAACATGTGCAGCTAAGTGCTGCTGGGTATCAATGCAGTTGTCCAACCCTTACGAAGCCTAAAAATATAATCCTTTTGCCCTGCCTTCATTCCTTCTGTCGTACACGACCGTGCTTATGCACTTTCTACCTTGATTTTGGTGCCGTCATTGACGCCTTGTAGAGGTTGCAGCTTCTTCCACTCCCGCCTCTCGTCCTTGTGCTTGTTCTTCTCCGTTCTTCGCTGGCGTTTTTCGAAGTCCTTTCTGCTTTTGGCTAAGGCATTGCGCGCATCATCGCTTGCTCGTGAGACGTTCCTAGAGTTCTTCAGACTGATGCCTCCACATACGAGTACGGGCTTCGTGACGCAGACATTACCCAGCCTTCCCGATGCATTATTGTCGAAATTGATTCCTCCCGTGATTGGCTTGTAACGCTGGAAGGATGACCCCTTGTCAGTTGCGTGAGATTTCTCTGCACCACCACAGGAAAGTTGGTGTTGCGAACTCGTGACTGCGGCTGCCAACTGTTCATTCTCCATAATTGGTCCGACGTCAACCTGCTGCTGACGCTTGTGCTCGTAACGGTCCAGAACCCCACAGTCTGACTTCTGAATCACACGCCAATACCCGTCAGCATATGCCCTCAGACGTCCTGGTGATACATCTTCTCCCTAGAAGTCGTAGTCGACCCACCCTCGCATCGGCGGCACAAGTGGGATCTTCCCTGGCTCAAATCGTCCCGTCTCAAATAGCCGTCCATACACACCCTTAACTTCTTCTGTGTACTTCTCTTCACGAGCCTGGAAGTCAGAGAGCGCCCTTGCAAGCTTGGCAACGTCTGGGTTTTGCGCTCCCTGTGGAAACCATATTCTTTCTTGACCCTTACCATCGGGTCGAGCGTAGACTGGAGTTCGTGAGTCGACGACCTCGGTACCATCTGCGCTCGGGCGAAGCTTGGTGATGTACGTAACAGGCATGTTGCGGTAAGTTTTGAGTGCTTCACCTTGCTGTAACTGTGGCGGGGCACCAGGAAGAGTCTGGTTATAGTGCAGTGGTTGCACAGGCTGATCTGTTGGCTTTGTCGACGATGGTTGTGCTACTAGTTGTTCTGCCTGCGCCGGGCCCTGTCCGCTCGGCTGAGCGGTTTGGGTATTTTGCTCTAGGGCAGTTGGCCCGAAAGGACTAGGCCCAAAGCCTGAAAACGAACTCTTCTGCTGTCCGAAGCCCGATTGAGGCTGCGGCTGCGACTGTGACTGTTGACCGAATGGGCTTTGACCGAAGCCAGGCTGTTGTGCTGGTTTGCTGAACGGACTTGCACCGAAACCCGATTGTGGTTGCGTTGGTTGACCAAAAGCTGATTGTTGCTGCTGGGGTTGTGCGGGCTGCCCAAATGCCGAAGGCTGTTGTGGTTGACCAAAAGCACTACTCTGCTGTGCCGGCTTCCCAAACGGACTTGCCCCAAAGGATGTTTGTGATGTAGAGTTTGCACCGAACGGACTCGCATTCGCGCCCGACTGAGCGGTACCACCAAACGGAGAAGCACTACCCTCTCGTGCATTAGCTTGGCCAAAGGATGATGGCGCGTTGTTCGAGCCTGCTTGCTGTCCGAATGGCGACGCGTTACCTGCAGGTGCGGCCGTCTGCCCAAAGCCGGTTTGACCAAACCCGGATCCAGCGGTATTGTTAACAAAACCAGATGCTGCTGATGGCTTAGCAAATGGGTTATTGCTTTGCCCAGGGTTACTGGCCTGGCCAAAACCTGAACCTGCAGCACTCTCTGCTGGCTTTCCTCCAAACGGTGAACTACCACCGCTACTTGCAGGCTGACCGAAGGCCGGTTTTGCTTGACCGAACGGGCTTGAAGTTTGTCCGGATCCACCTTGTCCGAAGCCGGTCTGGCCGAAGGCTGGCTTACCGAAAGCCGAAGGTTGTGCTGGCTGCCCGAAGCCCGACGACTGTGCTGGTTGTCCGAACCCTGACGGCTGCGTCGGTTGTCCGAAGGCAGAGGACTGTGATGGTTGTCCGAAGGCGGATGGTTGTGACGACTGTCCAAATGCTGTCTGTCCGGATGATGCGGTCGGAGCTGGCTTGCCGAACGCTGATGGCTGGGATGGCTGACCGAAGGATGAAGTCTGCACAGGCTGGCCAAAACTTGAACTTTGCGCAGGTTGACTGAAGGGCGAAGAGCTTTCACCGAATGCAGGCCTCGAGAAAGGATTCGTGGAAGGAGTAATACGGTTCGAAGTGCCTCCGAACGGATTTATCGAACTGCCCGGCTGCTGATTAAGCTGGCTGTTCTTAGCGTACTCTTCTCTCGATATCTTCCCATCGAACTTGATGTTAGTGAAATCGTAGCGGTTCGGGTGCTCCTTCTCTTTCTGCTCCATGAACTGTTGGATGTCTCTGACGTTTGCAGCGGCAGTCCGCAGTGCCGAATCAGCGTCGTTCCATACCTTGATGGCCTCTTGATCTGCTGCGTCCGCATTGCCTTTCGCTTGTTGCTCGTAAAATCTCCATCTGACTTCCTCCGGGCTGTACTCGTTTTCAACGAAAAGAGAGGCTGGCGGCTCCTTGCCAGGTCCGTAAGCTGACAATATCCATTGTGGTCTGGTACTCGTCAGATCGTTTCTGATGTCGTCCTCGTTCAGTTGCCATCTCTCAGGCCGGCTGATATTGCCGAATACACCGCCACGGGCGCCGAAGCCACCTTGTCGATTGTTGTTGTTCTGATTACCGCCTGTTTGGTTACTGCTATTCTGTCCGTTGGGGTGGTCGAAACGGCAATTACTCCCGTTTCTACATGTGCCGTTCCTCCAGTACTTGCAGACCACCATGCTGAGCGAAAACACGAAACCTCTGAAGCTTGTGAAAGGCAAAGACAGGAATGATTGTTGCTAACGCCGACAGGATGAAGACCAGGAGAGTCCTAGATACCAAGCTCAAAGGTCGTGCAGCAAGAAAGGCTCGCGGTAAAACATATGACTAAGAGAATTGTATGGCTTGGTAATTAGTACTTCGTAACGAGTGTGGAAGAAGTGAAAGGGTCGTGTTGCAAACCAGGCATCCGAGCATGAATTCGGTTGTGGTATGGTACTTGTTGAGGCAGGCGCCAATAACATGCTCAGTGTACGCGATTCGACACGTGAGAGCGTAGAAAGAGCTCCTCACTTGTGCCTGAGGCACACATACCGCGCTCGCCCCTGTCCCTGCCTAGTAGTTGGTACTAAATAACGGTCATCCTTAATCAGGTTCCTGATATAGCATCCAGATTGTGCGCTCACTACGTGCCTTCTCATCCTTCATATGTTATTCTTCGAGGCTAGAGCACGGCATCAATGCATCACACTAGAATCTAGATCCACATCTACGTTGTTTATTGCATGGCTGGTCGTGACGTCCATGTACGCCTTTGTTGCTGGCGTCCATCGAGCCGACCGTATAGCGAGACCTACAAACTGTCTACCTCTCAATTCGTAAGAGCGAAGTAGCAGGTGTTGGTAGGTCGAAATGTGCCCCATTTTCCTCTTTAACCATGTTGACCATCGTAAGCGGATGCAGCAACTGTAGCGTGCCTGATGCTGTCAAGTCCGCACACTGCTGAGCCGTCGAACCTTGCGGGGAGCCTGTGGCCTGCCATGTCGTCCAAGCGTCAGTCTGGTTTCGCAACCTGAGAAGGTACGCGGTGTGTTGGACACGATCTGAGCATCTGGCTTCAGTAGAGCATGGTCATGGTAGATCCAGACCATAACAGCCATTGTGTTCTGGGCTTCAGAGATGGAGGTCAGGACGCCCATGTCTGAAGGGTCTTTCGCACTACCGGCGATAACAGACTCGAGCGGATACTGTCCGCTGCTGCTTGCAGAGGGTCGCCTCACCTGCATCTTGCCGAACATGCGGAAGATGTTCAAGGCCGACTACCAACCTCGTTCGTGGCTAAGGCCCGGAAACTGTCGAAGTACGGATGATCATTATACTCGAACGCCCACATCAACGTGTTCACCAAATTGATGCCGTACTTCATCGCCAGATCGATCTCACGAGTGAAGACTGCCGCAGGGGACGATGGACATATCAATCCGTTGCGGTTGTCCACTTGGGCCGAAACACACGCAGCGCATGAGTCCGGGTCATCTCCGCCCACGAACACCGGAAGCTTGTTCAGCGTCGAGCAATTCTGGACGATTCCAAAAGCATCATTGCATTTCTGCATTTTCGCAGACATGTTGAGGTGCAGGTAACCTGGGACGGCGTCCGTGCGGACAAGACTATTCTATCACGTTGTTTTCGCCTGTAAACATGTCAATTGACGTCCCACTGGCTGTCGATGCCTACGATGTGGTTAGATCATGTGGTTAGATCACCTCAAAGGATCAGATATTTGATTTCTTCTTTTGGATATGATGGTTTTCAAAGCGCTGGCTCTCCACCAGTATGTACAATTGTCTTTGTCTGTAAGGGTAACAAATGTAGATCTCTAAACGCCTTCACACTCCATACCCACTATGCAATTTCTGAAGCATTGGAAATGTGTCCGCGCTCACTGCTTCGTCAAACCGGGCGAGTAAGTGAAAGTTGGTCTCACGAATCTGCAGAATTTCCATGTTAGCATATGTACTCCTCGTTGGATTCTCCAGCTGAACTAAGTATTTTTGGCCGTTGCAACATACCTCTCGCTGTTCATGACACTGCTCTCACTACCCAGCAGTTCTTTCTCTCGAGCTCTGTCCGAGTACATCCTCCGCACCTGATCTCGATCTTCCTCGGCTTGCAGCAATGGCATTATGTGTATCCTGCTCCACATCTTCTCTCGTGCCAGTTCGTGCTTCTCTCGGTTGCCCACGAACAGCTTGCGCCAGCCGAATGCCATCACTGCGAACACTCCGAGCATATAGAAAACTGGTTTCGGACCTCTCGTGGGGATGTTCCTCTGCAAGCATGTATGTCAGCGCAAGTTCACGTCGAGCAAGGCACAGCCGTTGAGTGCCCCGACTTCGAGGCTATCCAGCTTCGAGGCAGCCCAGACTCTTCACTGGCTAGCTGCATTCGTGCTTAATATGGTGTCGGACTAGGGAAGAATGAGGGGTGGTCGTACTCGATATTGGACGGCCTCATAGCCGCCCACGGGGGGCATATCTTGAGGCATGATGGGCTGTTGTGGCAGGTGTTCAATGAGTGAAGAGGTCAAGTAGTCTGTTGCTAGCAAACCAGTCAACCGAGCTTGCGGTCGTGGTCGTGGTCGTATCCGTGATCGAGCGAGGTGAAGACAAGGCTCGCAAGCTCGAGCTCAGCCTTGCTCCGTGGTGGGGCCGATGGTCTCATCAAATGCTGCCTTAATGCCTCAACAGACGTCACCAGCTATTCGGATGGCAAACGCCGTCGAACTAGCCTGGTATTAGGTAGGACATCGAAGAAGAATATAAAGAACCGTACCCCAGGCTCTATAGAGATCTGATCATACAGATACTGTTAGAGCTACCGCCACTGGTACCGCGCCGACTTTATCTCGCGACAGATTGCTACGCATCATCTCTTCGAAACAAGATAGGCCCGTCCATCATCTTACGCCTCGACTGTTACTACCATGGTCCGCCACAAGAAAGATCACCAATCAAAAGGCAAGAAATACAGCGCCAACCCTCGCCATACGCCACGGACACAACGCGACAACCAGTCTTCCGCCGACGACGCAGACTCGGGGTCATTCCAAGCCCCACCATTCAAAGCCGCTTGCTGGGACTTCAACCACTGTGACAGCAAACGCTGCTCAGGAAAGCGCCTGCAGCACTTCGGCCTTCTTCGCCAACTGCCTGTGGGCACGAAACACTCAGGTGTGATCATCTCGCCGAACGCCAAGACTATCCTGTCTCCGGCAGACACGCCATTGCTGGAGCAATTTGGTGCCGCGGTAGTAGAATGCTCGTGGGTCAGGATACAAGAGATCCCATGGTCAAAGATTGGGGGGAAATGTGAGCGGTTACTGCCATACCTGGTTGCGGCAAATGCCGTAAATTATGGGCGACCATGGCGGTTGAATTGTGTTGAAGCCCTAGCCGCATGTTTCATGATCTGCGGCAAGGATGACTGGGCAGAGATGGTCTTGCAGCACTTTTCATACGGCGAGTCATTCTTGAACATCAACAGATCATTATTCAGACGCTATGCAGCATGTAAAGATGAAGCAGGCATTAAGAAGGTAGAAGAGAAGTGGTTAAAGAGGCTAGAGAAGGAATATGTCGATAGCCGAAAGACGACCAATGAGGACGGGGAAGAGGACAACTGGGCTGGCGGCAACGTAAACCGCAGGGAGCATCCAGAAGATCTATCCGACCTCTCAGACTCAGATGATGAAGACGAAGCGAAGCAGGAAAAGGAAAGCGAAGACGATGACGCGGTCTACGATGCAAACGGCAAGCTGCACCAAGGCGTTCCACTAGACATGCCGCCATCAGATGATGAAGATGAGGAGGCAGAAATGGCAGAGATAAGGCGGAAGATCCTCGCTTCGAGACCTTTCGAGAATCCAAATCAAGACTCGAATGCCGCCTCAACGGACGACAAGGCACCCACCCAGCACCACGCGGACGCAGTAAAGAGTAAAAATGCCATGGCGAACACAGCCGAGCCGGCAGCCCCTCAACTTCTAGCAGCGGACTCGGACGCAGAATCAGGTTCAGCAGATAACGACGAAGACGGTTTCGACGACTTTGATGCTATTGCTAACGCTACGCCCGTCACAGACCGCACAGGCATAGCAGCGAAGGAACGCGCGAGAAAGCTGGAGAAGATGGCCGGTGCTGCCAACAGCGCGAGGTTCACGAGGGCGAGTATCGATGCGCCGAAGAAGTGGTAGCGCTGGCAGTCAGGTTACAACTGGGAATAGGTTTCACATGTGGGTTGTCAATGCAATGCTATCCTACAAAGTCATCTTTGCGGTACATTCCTGTTTTATGTCTTTGCTTCCTTTGACTGGCCTGGTGTTTCAGAGGACCCACCCATCTTCAATTCACGACTGTGACCTCCTTCTCGATTCCCGCAAAACCATCCTGTGGAGCTCGCGCTATGTTCTGTCTTCAGGTTCTGTACGAATACAATCCCGCAAATCAAACGGCCGACCATGGCTCCTCACATCACGTGCCCTCGCCGCTATTTGCTCTCCAAGAACACCCACCCTTCCAGCTCGAAGAACTCATCCACCGGGACGTCATCTTCAAACTGCGATCCAAAGTACAGTAGATCCTGATCACGCCTGTGACCGGTATCAGCCATCGGGACACTGTTCCTCATCATCGGGACACCACCTACTCGTTGAGGAGCGATGGTGGAAGGTTTTGAACCTCCTCGATGTGTCCTCGGTTGAACGTCTTCAATGGCTTGTTTGGCGCTTCTACGACTTTGTCCTCTTCGCTTCTGAGCATCTTCCCCGCTTGATTTTGGGGCTGTCAATGGTCGCTCTTGCGTCTGGGTCGATGTATCTCGAGAACGCGGCAGCGGCTTGTTGGTAGACTGGAGATAACTCGGCTTCTTCGCCCACTGTGCTGTCACCTCGCCAGAACGAGAGTCTGTGACAATTGTAATCTCTTTGTAAGCCATCTCTTCTTGCCACGCCAGAATGCTGTGGCGATACGCTTCAGGTACTCGGCGGTAAGATGGCGGACCTTGAGTTTCCCGCAATCGATACATGGACGCTTTCGAAGTGCTCAATGTGCTGGCGTGTGACGTGCTACTGTTCTGTTAGCATTGGTTGTCAGACCTGCGAAGGACGTTAGATACGTGGAAGTTGCTCTGTAAGAGTCGACTGGTGTTCTGCTCATCTATAGTACTAGATGGCCGGGTATAGGAGAGAGGAAACGCTCGGCGAGGGACAGTGAGCAATCGAGAGAGATTTATACTAGTATCATCTATTTGACACTGTGCTTCACTGCCGCATGCGAATCCAAAGACTCGTAGCCTCATGGCGTGCTGTGGCAGTCCGCGTCAAGCGGTCAAGCCTGTGAATGGCTCAGATCTCCAACGAAACCCCTTGGATGGAAGTGAAGTGGTCCGCGAGCAGCTAGGATGAAGCCGACTGAAAGCGCGGGGTCCGCTATGATTCACGCAACGTTGTTCACGTCCGTGAATTATCATGGAATCGGTGTGTTAGCAGGATGGTGGGGCTCGAAGCTTCAGGCTATGTCGCGCCTTGAACTGTGCAGTGGACGGGGATTGTTATACGCTGACCAGTAGCTGGTATCGTATGGGCCTCCTCGCTGCAGTGACTTTCATGCCGTTGCAACAAATGCTCCGCCCGAATCGAGTGAGGCGGCAGAAGTCCCCACTTACACCAGCTCCTACCGCGCTGCCAGGTCCAGTGGCACAAACGTATATTGGTGGAGTCGAAGGACCGTAGGCACATCTGTGACCGGAGTAGCATGGCTCAAGGAGGGGTGTCCTAATTCCCACTAGGGTTATTCACAAATGTGTATCCTTCGAGGTCGTTCTGGGTGAGGTTACCTGGGCCATACATATCGGGGTCCTCAATCGCGGCCTCAAATTCCGTACCTGTTAGGAAAGGCGCATGCTCGAAATCCGAAGGCAGCAGGTTGTAGTAGCTGGAGGGGTCTATCTGTTGTTGATACCCATACACGGAAGGTGCTGGAAGTGGAGCTGGAGCAGCAGACCTGGTAGGCAGGCTGATAGACCGAGGAGGCATGTGTGGGTGAAGATGAGCACCCATCGTACTCTGAAGGTCAGCGCCCATATTAGCTAGCCATGGCTCAACGGTGCTTGGTTCGTTAGAAGGTTGTCGACGTTCAATCCGACGTGGCTCCTCTTTCACAGCCACATCTTGTTCTCCTGAATCGGCTGGAGCCGTACTTGCAAGGTTCTGCAACTGCCTCTCCCTCAGATTTGGAGCCTGGAACCTCCTCATTGTCGTCATGAACGATTGACCAGCCTCTTGGAGGATCTGGCGTCCGAGTTGTCCCTCATATTCATTATAAGTCTCTGGGTCAAACCCTAGATTTTCGCGTGCTTGCCGGATAACATCGGGTAGCCTGACCTGGCTGAACCGCATAAAACTTTGCAGATGCTCGTGAAGAGGGCCTTCGTAGACTGGGTCACGAATATTAGCGTACATAGGTCGGATGGAATTAGATAACCATACATGGAGTGATACCCCTGTCGATCCGTGACTGTCTGCCAAAAACCATGTCATACACTCTAAACCAGTAGGTTATCCTATCAGTCTTAATGGTGTTGCGGGTCTTCAAGCCGAGCTCGTCTTGTACCTCAGGCATGATCTTCAGCTTGTCGAGCTCTTTGAGAACACATGGAGGATCCACGCGGCGGTGAGCTCTGAGAGCAGCTGGATTTTTGCAATCTTGACCGCATCGATCGCAATGATACTCAGGCATGCAGTGAGTACGAATGAGGTGTTGCCTGTGAAAAGGATCAGCATGAAAGGCAGTTTCTCTTAGCAGTTGACGTACTTGAAGTAGGCGGTCTTGACGTCGCTGAATGTGCTGCATACGTGGTACGCATGGCTCCCATCCACTCCAAAAATCTGATTATTGAACTTATTGAATGGGCACGCCAGTGGCAGCACATTGTCCGGGCTTGCTTGTTCTGACCGCCTCCTCAATTTATTGTTCTTACGCTCCGGCTCATCTTCGTTATCATCACGGTCTCTCTGCCTTTTGACTCCGGACACCTGTGAAGATGCGATGGAGCTAGAGACTAGGCTTTCTGCCTCACGCTCAGCTAAGCCTTGATGGCTGCTTCCCCCAGTGAAAGGCATGTGCTCCCTCACACCAGCATTGAATCTTTGAGAGAAATCGAGAAAAAGCTTCATGAAGAGGCATATAAGGATGCGAACAGGCTCATGGATTCCAGGAGAATCTGGTTTCGCCACGTCGCTGATCGTTTGTGAATCGACATCGTCGACTGTGTAGGTAGTGTCCGCGAGGCTCATCTCGCTAGGAGAAGACTCACGTGTCTGAGAGATTGACAAGCCATCCATAGACTCTGTCAGTTCCTCAGTAGTCGACGTGTCGAGTGCGTTTAATGAAGCTGCCGTGACGGGTATTGGGACCGCTTTTATCGTCTGATCATCTGGGTTGTGGACCTGAGGTTTTATTGTAATCTCGCCACAGTCGGCATGAGGCTCGTTTGGTGTGTGTCCGCTCGAATTCTGACCCGCAGATTCTTGGGTAGTAGGACATTGTAAGTGCTCATCCAGATCATGCATTACCTCCAAATGGTTGTTCAGCTCAGACTGGTTGATGAAACCCTTGCCACAGAATTCACATCGAAGAGACTCTTTCTTTTCGGGTCTAATGGCCGAGACGTAGGACATTGTCTTCTGCTTGGGAACTACCTCACATAGACCCTGCAGCGCCTCGTCCTGTGCAGTGCTGACTATTGTCGGCTCGTCCCAGTGTGAGATGTTGATCTTCCGCGACGATACGATCTTGTCAAAGTCCTTCGCATAATGATCCTGCTTCTCTTGCGACAATCCATTATAAGCGCTTCGGGGAGCTTGGTGATGCATTATGGCCGACCATTAACCGTGTGATACCGCTGTCGTACTGTCGGGACGATGAGGATTCATCCGCTGATATGGTGTGCCTTGACCGCCCGATCAAGGGGTTAGAGCTCAGCTTCACCAATTGCCACATGATCATGGTATTGGGTGATCTAACGAAGCCTCTCATTGGTTCTTCCGATTCACAGGTGTGAACACGGGAGATCCCCCAGCCACCGGGCAAGCAATTGGCACAAATTCGACCTTCTAAACCTAAAAGGTTCTAGTGTGTGTTTCCGTCAGTCCTTGCCTAACTCAATTCTGTGATAGACATAGTAACCTTGTGTGAGTGTTTGCGATCTGTACAGGCATCGACAGCGTCTACAAAACATGAGATGAGCTAAAGCCTTACATTGGGCAGCAATATATTATTCATAACAGTGACAGCTGCTACAGCAGCTTCACTCTCCAGCTTTACAGAGATACAACGTCGACGTCTTCTACGCACAGGCCGCACACGGTCGCATTCGTGCAGATGAAATTCCGAAACGAGCGGCTTTGGCTCCAGCAGTGGTAGCTCGATCTACCAGATAGGCGATGTGACTCGGAAATGGCTGGAGCGAGAAAAGATTCAAGGACAAACAGAGCCTGGAGTAACTTGCATCACTTCTAGAATTACCGACCACGACTCCTAGCTCAAGCGCCGCGCCTTCCCAGACAAGTTACATGAATTCGGCATAGGTGTAGTCTGCGGGCGCCAGACTGCGTTGCATCTCCGCGAATGTGTAGAGACAGAACATCATGCCGGTGAATGGTAAGCCGACCGGCGGATCCTGGGTCATGCTCTCGGTACTTCTTTCACCAAGCCACTGGAAGCTGTTCTCGGATGATTTCTTCACGGCCTTTGTCATCTCCTGGAAGCCAAACCTATATTTCGACTCTTGGCATTCGATGGCGAGAATGACTTCAGCATCATCAGTCTCCAGATCAGCAGACACGACTTTGCCCTCGGACGGAGTCAAAACAATCTGTCGTACACCTGAAGGTGCTCTTCTCACGCCAATGCTGGACCACGTAAAATAGTTCCAGTACACGGCAGTCCCCGCTTCCGAGCCAGGTGAGTCTGGTCCAAACGCTAATCTGGTTCTCCAGACGCCCTGTCGGTGGAGTTGTTTGCGAAACAACGCGGTGGGACTACTGGGACTGGAGAGCCTATAGGGACCACCGTACATGCGCAAATATCCGGGCCGCGCTGTCAGACTGCAATCCGATTCGGGCTTCACAGCTGTGTTTTTATTGTACCAGCCAAGCTGCAATTTTGGACTGGTGAACTTCTCACTCCATTTCGTGGGCTGGTCATACATGTACATTCCGCGTGCAGGTGCAATGGTCAGCAGAGTTATGGGTCTGCCAAAGTTGAGCTCCGGCCATCCATCGTCTGACCACAGGACGGGCACTAGGAAGCTCTCGCGACCTGAGAATGCCACGTCAGCAAGAATATCGACCATGACATAGAACATACAACTCACCGAAAACCGAAGTTGCCCACCCAGACCCTGTGTTGGTCGGGCGTACAGCCAAACAAACAGCCCACCAATTACCCTCGGTATCCTCGACAAAGTCACAATGGCCTGTGTTCTGCACTTCATTCTCTGTGCTATTGTGGACAAGAGGATTCGATGGACATTCCTCCCAAGGTCCAAGCGGCGACTTTTCGCTTCTAAAACAGCACTCACTGTGACCACTTTCCGTTCCACCTTCAGCAGTGAAGAGGTAATAATATTTGTCCTTCTTGAAGATGTGGGACCCTTCAGCTACGCCACTGCCGACATGCGATTCACGAATCAACGTTGACTTTGAGGTCGAATTGCCAGTCTCAAGGTCAATGGTACAAATGTGCACAGCTTGATCCTTCAGCTTCGACTCGGGATCTCTATTCACCTTCCGATATGTGGTCGAGAGGTACACCTTGCCATCTTCGTCCCAGAACAGGTCTTGATCGAACCCTGGCTGGTCGAAATACACCGGGTCCGTCCATGAGTCAGAGTTCCAGATATCCATGGTCTTGACATAGAAGCCTCGGGGCCAGGCTCGTTCGTGGCTGTCCTGTGGACGATAGCGATCCCATACACAGGTTGTCAAATAGAACCACCCGCTATGATATCGCAAAGTACATGCCCAGACGCCACCGCCTGGTTCGGGTGCCTTGATATCTAGTTGAGACTTTCGAGTCAACGCGTGACCAATCAATGTCCATTGAATAAGATCTGTGCTATGGTAGATTGGGGCTCCCGGGGTGTACTCGAAGGAAGAGGTGGTCAGGAAGTAGTCTTTCTTGACACGAATGATCGAAGGGTCAGGATTGAACCCGGGCAGGACAGGGTTCAAAAACGTCTCATCTGCTGCCGACCTTGACAGTCGTCGTAGAGCTTGCTGATGAAACATTGTGCTGTAACTGGCTATTGAAAAGGTGATGGTTCGAGCTGTGCTTGTTTTGTGCACCCGAAGGCCGCTGTTCTAACGATATGTGTTCACAAGAATTTGCACAGACTACGAATCAGCTCACAGTTGTTGTCGGACGCTTTCGTCAACCTGTCCGTATCTGGTTCGTATTCAGCCTATACTGCGCTGCGGGGAAGAGGCAACCCCAGCCGCGAACATGCCACGGTACTCAGACGTACTTACCTGGAAGTGATTTTCCAGCAACGTCAAGGTGAAGCTGAAGCACCAACCATCGATGCCTGTAGAGCAGCGCTGTTCTTTGAGCACGTCCTCGTCCGCGAGGGATCTTCATTGTCTGCGGATGATGTCTACGAACACAACAGTGAATTGCGTAACAGTGCCGACGGGCAGAATACGCACCGCGTCCAGCATTTGATCTGGTTGACCAGTCAAGAGCCTGTGTGCTCATGCATCGTGGAAAGAACCACTTTGAGCATTGCAAATTGCCATGGGTAAGGGAGCGATGGGCTTTTGAGTTGAAGCCCTTTCCGGTATGGGACGCGTCAAGCTCTTGCGTCCTGAACTTGAGATCGGCTGGTCACAGATCGTCGTGCGCATAATCGTTGTAGGACACAGGGTTCCAGTCCGGCGGCATCAAAGTGCCCAAAATGCTCTATCTGACGTTCAGTTCGAGACGCAAACAGTAGACAAGCCCCTTCGAAGTCCAGACAATCGCCATTTCAACTGTCAGCATGAACCAGAAGCTTCTGGAGCAGTCACCTGGTGTGCAAATTACCGACTACGATAGAGAACCGTCGTATCTTCACAAGAGCATCGATAGCTGGGGGATGGACCAGAACAATGCCGAGTATGAGACTTGGATGGGACATCTCGCAAGCTTTTTGCTCTAATCGATGCTTCTTGTCCTTGGACTATTTTAGCTACACCAGGATGCTGCAGGCACATGCTGAGATATCTGAAAATAGGAATGGATATGGCGTGAGTAGCCAAAGACGTGATCCGTGCGGCCCACGAGGCTTTGTCAACAGATTGAGCTCAAGTCTACGAGGCAATCAGAGGCGCTTGCATGATGTCGGTTCATACGACCTCGTCTTTCGTTGCGAACGCGTAACATCTTCTTTATTTCGTGCCTACTATGAACAAATCATGCACAACACGATGTCGACGAGAATGAAACGCCTCGTTGCAGCATAGATTGCTTTCGCAAGAGTACGTATGTTTACCACCACGAGGAGCCAAAGAAGAAGTGGGACCAGGAACGCGTCCTTTCTCGGCGAAAAAGTCAAATATTTGATGTTCCCCAACACGTCCACTCTGAGCCCTGCAGAGGATGACCGCATCCAATCCTTCTGCCAGCTCTTGTCTCCTTATCTCATGCGGTGCAACGATGAAAGAAGCTTGACGGTGGCCTCGAGTGGATGCGTTTTCCGCCTGATAGCTGTTTACAAAATCATTCGAGAGGTCTGTTTACCGGAGCTTTTGAGTTACACCCACTGAGGCAATGCTCCACGAGTACTGTGAGTTGAACTCATGCCGATGCTTTTGTGCTCAGCGCATCTTCTCTATGACCCTATGACGAGAGTCACCGAGTACCCTCCGAGCGAGTAAACGCTGATGCCCCATTCCAGATCCATAGCAGACCCTAAAGTACATATCGGCCTGTCTGATCCTCCTGTGACCTGTTTCCTACGCAATAATACTCTCGTGTGTGTGTATCCGAGCCATCCCGTTGAATCGTCATCTCCCTGCTGCTCTTCTTTACCCTATTTCCCACCTCAGTCGAGGACAATCGTTGCTTTTTAGCTCCTTGCTTTGCCCATGAGGATGGCGGGCCAATCGACGACAGCGAACGAGCGACCAAAGCCGCCGACCAAATCGTGGTCTTCTGCCAGTGTCAACTCGCGGAACCTCATAAAGAGTTACGACAAATCGCCTATAGCATCACCACCAGCTTCACCGCCAACTCTCAGCAGAAACAACAGCTCTGCTTCGGTTAGGTCGACACAGTCAGAACCAGCGCCGCCGCCCCAGCCCCAGCCGAGACATGCTTCGGAACCGTCCTTGGAGACGGGTGACTTCAACGAGCTCCGAAGCAGAAAGACCAGCGCTCCCTCACTCGCATCAGCACCGACGAATGCCTCACGTAAGAAGCCTTCTGGCTTCAAGAGCCTCTTCTCGCGCCACAAAGAGAAAGACCCTCTAGAGGAGCTGAAGAAGAAAAACGAGGAAGACAGAAGGATAGTAAGCGGTAAACGTGCCGCAGCAGCGAGGACAAAATTATTGACGGATCCGAGTTACCGCGAGTTCCAGCAAAAGCACAAGAAACCGAACGTCAAGACCGCAGGCTTCAAAAATGACGACAAGACACACAGCGTGAGCGCAGAGCAGGAAATGAGATACCCGCATTCAGGAACCCCGGCCCTCAAGGCAGGGCTTAAGCCCGGCTTGTCTCGTATCGAATCACACGACGCTCCAGACGATGAAGTCGATCCATTTGAGACACGAAAAAGGGAGTGGAATGAGACAAAAGGGCAGATGGTCGATATTCCCGAGATGAGATCTAGACAGGCTTCTCCCATGGCAAGCCCGTGGGCGTCGCCCATGGCATCTAGAGAGCCATCACCGAACAGAGCGGGTGCTGCACGGCCGCCAATGGGGAGCAGAGGCAACTCATGGGCCGGAGGCTACCAAAGAGACGAGAGAACGGGACGATGGTCGAAAAAGCCATCGCCCGGATTGACGCCGCCAGCCTTGACGCCCCAACGTTTGACCCCGAGAAATGGACAAGGACAAGTGAACCCTGATTCGCTGGCTGCGCGTTTGGCAGAAAGGCTAAACACTGCTGGCTGAGCATCAGATTGCAATGACCAGAAAGGAACAGACCGACGACGGAAAGCAAGCAGGACATGCTAAGAACAGCATCCTGACGAAAGCTTGTCATGGAAGTGCAATACTACGAGTAGTGGGCTTGTTGATGCCGAAGAGCTTGGGCAAGGGCAAGGGCAAGGCAAAGAACCCATCACCAGGCAACAAGCAATATCCGCAAGGCGATTTTCTGTCAACAGGCGAGAACAGACTCGGAACATACTTCGCACAAATGCGAGACTTCTCCGGCGCAGTCCGTAACCATTCTTGGCTTCGAGGTGGGTGCCACTCGATGAAAAAGGAGCTAGCGCAGTTTTGCCTGGTGAAGACACACACCGGTCATCAGTCTCTTCAATCTCTCTGCGTGTCCCCTCGGACACTGAAATCTTACATTTCTGCCTAAGGCATCACGTGCTCTTGAATCTCTACAATTTACTACAGTACCTAGGTATCCTCATAGTAATGTGTTTCTCAGATAAGCACGATAAGACAGCTATTCAACCTCATCTATAGGTGCTGTTACAGCAGTTGTCACAAGTTTATCGTTGTATTGTGCACTGCCAGTGTATTGCTGTTAAACTTTAGTAGAAAGACGTATGCATTAGAATATGAGGTTAAGATGGTATATAATTACTATGTAGCGGAGGTTAAGCCATTGTACAGTAAGATCTTCGGGGCAGAGGGGATAGTGCCCTTGAAAACCACGGCCCGAATGCACAAAAGCTCTAGCAATCTATAAGATCAAGTTCTCCGCGCCAACCAAAGCAACCAGTCACAAGTCACGAGGTTCTTCCTTGTGATTTTACTCTTTTATCGTGCCGTGCCCATCGGCACCACCATCACGCCCATACCGCATCCTTGTACTCCAGCGTACACAACACGGGGCTCGAGGGACCGCCTGTGGCGGGAAGTTGCTGCCTGACCCAGTGATGTTAGACAATTCCGGAACTAAGCCTGACACGATCGCATCGGATAACTGAGAGATGGTAGGGTTCACAGGAAGCATGGTGCCATTGTTTTAAGAGAGACGAACGCTGACTAATGTTCGATATCTCAAGAGTGAGGTAAACTTAAACGAGAATATGTTGTCTATCCCAAGAATATCTATCCATATCTTTGATGCTCTATTGCTCTCGCACTTCTGACATGTCTCTAAACCTCTTCCTTCCTCCTGACAGTGCTCAATCCTTCCGCTCTACTCAGCTCCATCTCCGTCTCCACCTCGTTCGCATCCAATACGTGTATCCTCGGCACCTCCTTCTCACTCATCCCCTGCTTCTCCCCCTGTCTATTCATCCTCGCCTCCGCCTTCCTCCTCTTCGCCTCCTGTCTCTGCTCAATCTCCCTCATCTCCCGGATCAAACTACTCTTCTCCCGAATCTTATGCCCATATCTATAGAAAGCGAACGGCACCGGCATAATCGCCACAACCAGAAGCCCCAGCAACGTCCCTGCCCAATGCGCGCCCAGCTTATCATAGAGCGGATGTCCAGCAAGCGGCAACACACCCCCAAGCACACTCCTAATCACGGCATTCCCAGCCATTGCACTCGCCGCGTAAATGCCATACGAATGAACGAGATAACTCGACGCATAGATGAAAACCGCGCCAACGCCACATCCAAACGGTATCCCTGCCGCAATCGGGATCGCAGGATGAATACTAGCCGGCAGACACGTCCACGCGAACCACAGCTGCCCGATCGGTATAAGTACCGCAGCGATACACACCACGCTCATCATGCTCTCGGGCAGTCGTTCGCCGGCCCGAGGATCGACTTTATGCGCCTCGATCATCATCTTGATCGGCTTGGCGCAACAGATGACGACCATGTTGCCCACGCCTATCCCCACGAACGCTAGACTTGAGTCGCTGATGCTCCAGCCTCGTTTCTCGGTGTAGACGATTGGGTACGCGACGAAACAGAGGTAAAGGATGCCGTAGATGATTCCAATGTAGGTATTCCAGAAGATGCAAATGGGTTCCTTGACGGCCATGACGAAGGGGCGAGACAGATTGACGCGCATGAGCTCGAGGAAGCCAACGCGGACGTCATAGCGGGACCAGTACCGCGAGTCATCGTGCTCTTTGCGCCGTTTCTTGGCTTTTTGCTGCAGGAGGGCCGGCGCGTAGGTTTCGTTGATGCTGAGCATCATGATGAATGCTGCTGCGCCCCAGAAGAGGATCAGCCAGGTTGCCCAGCGCCAGTCTGAGTACTGTGTAATGAACGCCGATAGAATCGGGCCTATTACCGGGCCATTCATCGGGCCTATTGACCAGACGCTGAAGACGAGAGCGCGATACTCGTCCGAGACGATGTCACCGAGGGTCCCGGGGGCGCTTGCGATTGTTGCACTACCTGCTATTGCGCCGAAGAGGCGCACCACGATGACGGTGGTAATGTTCGTTGCCAGGGCGCATGGGATGACAAGGATGGAGAAGAAGAAGAGGGCAATGCAGTAGACTGGTTTGCGGCCGTAGGTCTCGGATATCGGTGCGAGGATCAGTGAGCCTATCGCAAGACCGAACAGATAGGTCGTCACGCCTAGCGTTGGAATCGTGGTTGATGTGATGCCTAAATCTTGACTCATTGGTTCGAGGGTCGCAGTGTAGGATGTGCTGTAGACGACTACGCCGAGGGTACTGAATGAGACGGTGAAGACAACGATGGCTTTGTACCATACTGGCCAATTGCGAGGGTCATCAGGGCTGCCAGGTTCGAAGTCGACCTCGAAGGAGGGATCAGAGGTGCAGGCTGTGCCATGGGTCGTAAAGCGGGAGAGCTCGCGAGATAGTGCTGGTCGCGCGCTAGCTTTTGTTGTTTGTGGTGTCAAAGGAGCAGCTGTCGAGTCAGCGACAAAGATATCATGGTAAGAGATCGAGTTTGTAGGTGATGAGGTGGTTGATGAGAACGGTGAATCTAGTTCTTGCTCGTTCGCTGCTCGGCGCGCTGAGACGTGCGAATAAGTCCTTTCGGCTGCTGGAAAGTTGTCGTCTGTTGCTAGGCCGTCCATGGCTTGGGTTTAACGGGCCAGGGTGTTTTGCTGTCGTGATCGCCCACAAAGCGGACAGCACACCGATGCAAGGAAACGTACAGGGTAGTCGCCGAGATGATGAGCCTGTTACGAACCTACAATCATGGATATACCAGCAGCAACAATAGACATATTCGACAAGCGAAGTCGATTGAAGATTCCCGCAAGCAGAGTCAATCATTCTGTACTTACCTGCATCGATGCTAGCTCTGGACTACATGCATCTCCGGGTCTGTCGGTGAAGCTATCACCAACATCAACCGGGTAATGTTGCCGTGTTGACTAGTAGTATGATGGCTGAACCAGATCATGGCTCTGCATTTTCCCTGACGGTATGGACTTTTGCCGGGTCGAGAAGTGGAAGCAGGCCATGATTGGGGAAGTCCGAAGGAAACAAGTGGGACAAAAAGGGTGGACGTTGGAGAAGGGCGCATCACCCGAGGCGGGTTCGTTCTCGAGGAATTGATGAGACTATCACAATCGAAGATGCTGCAAGTGCACTTCGTGCTCAACGTCCTTTTCGGGGTACAGCAGTAGTTCGAGTTGCTGTACACGTATATGAACAAAGTGTGCTCGAATGTATTACAGCATACCGCTGTACAACAGGAGCTCGCACGGTGCGGACAACCAACGCTGCCTGACAGACCCCATACATGGGCCGAGGTCTAGCAATAATTTGCCGTACACACTTCATTACCTGGTGTTTTACAGATCCGTTCTCGAATTCGTTATTGATGCGGTCTGTGGTTTCGGAAACGCTCTGTACTTCTCATGCAATCTGTGCGTCATCTCGCCAACTCTGTGTCAAGGGATGCAGCAGAACCTCCAACATGGAACGTGCCACTCACCCCTTGAAAGGGGTTGATCTTGCCGGTGAACGCCCGCTTAGCGTCGCCATAGTACTTGAGTCTATATGATTGGGAAGCATCGTACTCTTCGGTGTCTTCGATTTCCCAATCGATCGAAACCTCGCTGCTGCCGGTGAGTCCGTTAATGCGCTTCCATCGATATACAAGAGCCCAATCACGATCTGATCGGACCTGGATCCAGCGACCGTCCTCGTATCTCTCGACAGCGGCGAAGGTTTCTTCTTGCCTGAAGTTGTTGCGAGGGTTGGCACCGACAAACCTGGCGCTGACTGTTACCCCAGGCTGATGGATTTTAGCCGAATCTGGGGAAGCGAGCGCTTGACCGTAGCTTCTTCCAAAGCCAGGGCTATCATAGACGACTCCAGTAATGAATGAATAAGAACTGTTGACGTTGATCGGCGGTTGAGGTCCACTTGGTGGGGGCAGGCTTGAGTAAGTGGGATCAAGGTATGGTAGATACGTCAAAGTGAGATTGATGTATGCGTTGAGAGTGTGAGGCCCGTACAGTGTGCTGGCACCCTCATATCGCTGTACACCATACTCCTCTTCCGTAGCGATGTAGTGCGCGTACGTGTTGGCTGGACCACCTAGCACCACAATTGGGTCGTCGATCTGGAGAATAATCTTGGCACTCTCCATTACTGCTCCACGCCATCTACGACCACTCATCGTGGTGGCTTCGCCGGGAGCGACAATGATTAGAAGAGGACCAATCCGCATTGCCTGGATATCAACAATATTTGGCGCCCATTGATAGGGCCTCTTGCTCGCGCCCACATCGAGTAAAATTGGCTTAGGACTCTGACATGCCTTCTGTTCTTTCCCAGGTTGATGGACGAAGGCCCTAGCAGCTTTCCATAGAGGGTTCTTCTGAGCGGGGTCATCATCGGTATCGTTTTGTCCTTGGGTGAAGTCAAAGGCTCCCGGGCCGTCAGTAGTGCCTCCAGCAAAGGAATAACCTAAAGCAGCTGAGCAAGTCTTGAGCTGTCGAGATTGGTCGAAAGGAGAAGTGAAGGTGTAGTTGTCGAGATCAACAAATGTATGGAATGATGACACAGAAGACAAATCGATTTGTTTCATATTGTTACCAGCTAGGATGGTCTTGGCCGCGTTGGCTTGTCTTTGGCCGATTTCGAAGCAGGATCGGGTGCCTTGGTCGAGGTAGCGGAAGAATGGCCCTCTTCCATGACAGCCTTGTGTCTTACCGGCGCAAGTCGAATCATTAAAACGACATTTTAGGCCTGTATCCTGACAATAGGCACCAAGCACATTTGGGGTGGTATCACCAACGTTGGCTTGAGAGTAGCCAGCCACAAAGTCAGGGTTCTCGGCTTGCATGCTCTGCTCAGTGAGGTAGGCTGCAACACCTTTGTTGTCGCCTGTGATCAGAGTGTTGTTTTGGTACAAAGACGTACCATGAACCGGAAGCCAAGTGAGTATACCCATCATCTTCCCGTTTTGAGAGTCTTCGAACTTGAGCAGCGTCATATCGACATCTGTCTCGGTATCATACCTAGCTCTTTCAACTGCTGGGTTTTTTAGGTATGCATATTTGCTTCGGTTGATGCTGACACCGGGAGCTGGGCGGCTGCCGACGGACAGCTTTCCAGGTCTTAGATTTTGATGGGCACGCTGAATCGCACGTACGGAGCCATCGACTATGGCCTGATAGCTCGCCTTGTCGAAGCCTTTACTGGTAATCTGAGGTAGAAGGTAGTTCAGCCATGCACCGGGGCCACTATGGCTGTGGGTGCCCGTCACAGCAATGTTCTGCTCGTTGTAGACGGCATACTCCTTCCCGAGTGCTTTCAGACCTTCGAGTATTCCGTAACGAACGGCGGTGTCGCCAGATTGAGTGTCAAGCACCAGGTAGACAATGCGGTCCTCGGGCTCGTGAGGCTGTCCAATGATGAATGCGCGACAGTACAGCCGTTGTCTGAGACCAGTGCCTGTTTGAGCTGTGTCAGCATAGCCCATCAGGTTGATCTCGACCACTGGCCCGGTGATATCGCCTTTGCCGACACCCAGCAAATAGGCATCCTCAACTGCACGGTCGGCATCAGCGACCCCATTGCTCGTGATGATGTCCCTGACTGAGGCGGGTAGAAAGGCACGATAGGGCGTCCATGGCGCAAACAGAAAGAGAGCAGAGAGTAGCAGTGCAGCGGTGCAGGCTACTCGTGCTGCGAGGGATTGAGCCATGTTTCAAGCTAAATGAGCTCAAAGAGAGTACCAGAGAACTACTTTTTATATGTCGAGAGATGTTGGTAACGTCTTCTGCCGTAGGCCTTACTCGTTCTCTAGCTTGTCTGCTGGCGCATTACGCTCGACTTCACCAAGTCAGTAGTAGCGGGCGTCACAGACATTTGCAGTTCACATGGCAGGCACCTCTGCATCACAGCTTGGACTGGCAGTTGAGGTGTCGCAACGGCCCGCACCTGCCGCAATCTGCGCAGCCTCGCCATGAAATCATAGCCAGGGCAAGTGTGCCGAGTCGCAAACTAAAATTAATGATTCATGATCGAGCCAACTGCTCGAAGCATAGTTAGTACGACGATCTAGGTAGACTCCTAGGATATTACATTCTTTCAACATGGAGCCACACGATTCTCTTCCCTGTAAGTCACTGCATACCACGTGAAGCAGCTACTTTCTGACAATCGATCAGATATCGACGCTGATATCTCTGGAGCACAGCGAGCCGCAGCAAATCTTCTGATACAACGAGAACTGCCGAGAAACCACTCAGCCACCATTCATCCCTCTATAGCGCGCCCCCCTACGTCGCAGTTGAGCCAGGCTCTCCAGCAGGAAGTCGATAGAGCAGCGGCAGGAAAGCAGACGAGCGGCGGCATTGACCTCTCTCGCTACGAATCCTCTGAGGACCTATCGCCTGATAGCAATGTTGAGAACATCAAGGCCGCTCTGCGGAACACGTACGCGAATATGACCTATCTGCGAGGTCGCCAGACGAACATCTCCTTGCTTGAAGAATACGGTAAGAATGCCTGGTTGATCGGTAATTCACATCTTGACGATGCCCACAAGCGCCTAGACAGCGAGCTCGCCAATGTTAAGAAACAATCAGAAAACATCAACCGGGAGCGGAAGGCTGCTCAGGAGGACTCGAGGGGGGAGCTGTTGGGCCTCGAAGAAACGTGGAAGCAGGGTATCAGCAGGATCATAGAGACACAACTTGCGACGGACCGGCTGCGACAAGACCTCGCCCAGAAGCGCCATACAGCGGCGACTTGAAAGACCGAGAGAAAGCCGACCTCGATTTAGCCGCCTACAGTCGTCTGCACCGCCTTCATCTGTGCCTCCGCACGCAGTTTTAGCGCGGATATAGAGTCACCAACAATATCTGCTAGGTGGAATTTGTCACGTCTATGTTGTGGAATGTTGAGGCGTCCATTCTGAGCTCCATCGGACCAACAGGCATGATTCCTGAAGGCTGCTGGGAGACACGACTCGATCACTGACCCAATTACGGGCATATGGACGAGGCTCTGGGAGACTTTGGTAGCTGCCAGAACGCTTCAAGACGGCTTCGTCGGCCAATGACTTCCAATCACCGTTGTCGACATTGCACCTTCATGTGGCTTTTGCAGGTCCGTGCAAGGGGATCTCATGGAACTGCAGCCGCTTATCACTCTGGCTAAATCACTTTTGGAGAACCCGCAGCATCGCTATCCACTTCGAGAAACTTTCCCCTCAATAATATGCACAATAAAAGCTCCCAGTGCAAGCAACGCAGCCCACGAGAAGTCTTATCAGTCCGAGGTATGGGAGCCTATCTGCGCGCGGCGCCCAGAACCAGCAAATTTGGCCGATGGTTATTGGTGCCAATCGGCCATAGACCTTTCTCCGCGTCTGCCGGTGGTCTGAACCTTCCCCGCGTTTCGCTGCTCGGGTAGACGACTAGCCGACTCCACACATGCGTGCCACGCCGTGGTCCTTCCGTTACGGCGTCTCTGTTGTGCTACTTGCCAGCACTGAGCGGACATCATATCGTGCTGTGCCGGAACTCAAAACGTATGTTCATCCTAACAGGAGATGGATTGCGAGATGAATGTCGCCTTCTATGTGACCACCACCTGTATGAGTGATCCAGAGCAGATGCGAGGGAACGACGATCCGGAAAGGCTGGTAAAGTGGAGCGAATATGCGGCACATCGTCAATCCTGGTCTTTCCGGGGGTCGTATTTACCGGTAGCATCGGTCAGGATCGCGTCTCGAAATAGCCTGGTTCGAATACATTTGAGCAGCATCTCGACTGCCGCTCTGGGGCTCCCAAGCTATTTGAAAGCTATGTGTCTCCACACTAACTTTTCTGGACCAACAAACACCACCTGGCCTTCTATCATTTGATGTTGAGGACTTGAATCCGCTTTTGCTGGCCCTTGTGCTTTCTGAAATCGTCCTATCATAATGAGTCTTGTGTCCGATCAGGATCTTCTCCTCACATATCTCCTCTCTCAGGCCAGCATAGCTTTGCCGATCAGTTTTGTATAGCCAACATCACCGAAATCTCTTAGCTTCGAGTACAGGATAAGCTGTGCTGAGCTCCAGCACGATTCGTGAACCCCTGAAGCGCTGCTGCAGCTAGAGCCCGCTTGCAACCATAACCCCTCAAGAGTGGGAGAAGAGCTCTGGAGCGCTGCATCAGCTTCATGGTCGAGGTCGTTGTCCTCTTGTCCGAGATGTGGAGGCGCAGCATTAGTCGAACCTATATATCAGCTCACCACAGCTACACCGAATCTTGAACCTTTCCAAGCTGCTGGATCAGTTGCTGCTTCATCCCTATCAGTTCCATTTCGTTTTGACCAGTCTCCCAAGATGACGGTCCCTCACGAGGTTGACATTATTGTGTGCGGCGGTGGCAGTTCAGGATGTGTTCCTACTGGCCGTATGCTTACCACGTCCTTAATGCTGCATATAGCTGACACTATCTAGGCCTGGCCAATCTCGACCACAAACTCCAGGTCTTGGTGATCGAGGGAGGAGAGAACAACCTCAACAACCCATGGGTCTACCGACCTGGCATTTACCCACGGAATATGAAGCTTGACAGCAAGACTGCAACCTTCTACTACTCCCGACCCTCAGAATGGCTTGATGGCCGTCGGGCAGTCGTCCCGTGTGCTCACATCCTTGGTGGCGGATCCTCTATCAACTTCATGATGTACACTCGTGCCTCAGCTTCAGACTACGACGACTTCAAGACCAAAGGCTGGACCACCAAAGAGCTCATTCCCTTGATGAAGAAGCACGAGACATATCAGCGAGCTTGCAACAACAGAGACATCCACGGCTTTGAGGGCCCAATCAAGGTCTCGTTCGGCAACTACACCTATCCAATCATGCAGGACTTCCTCAGAGCAGCAGAGAGCCAGGGTTTCCCGGTTACAGATGACCTGCAGGACCTCGTCACCGGGTAAGAAGTGAAGCCGCGTCCGTCCGAACCACGTACTGACATTCGCAGACATGGTGCCGAGCACTGGCTCAAGTGGATCAATCGAGACACAGGTCGACGATCTGATGCAGCTTCCGCATACATCCACGCAACACGTGCCAAGCACGAGAACCTCCATATTCAATGCAACACCAAGGTTGACCGCGTTGTCATTGAGGATGGCGTAGCAGTCGGTGTCTTGACTGTCCCGACCAAGCCGGTTGGTGGCTTCAAGAACGTAGAACGCCAATTTTGGAAGGCACGGAAGCTCATCATCGTCAGCTGCGGTACTCTCAGCTCACCGCTTGTCCTTCAACGATCTGGTATTGGTGACCCAGAGAAGCTCAAGGCCGTTGGTGTCAAATGCATTGTTGACCTGCCTGGTGTCGGTCAAAACTTCCAGGACCACTACCTGACTTTCTCCACATACCGAGCTAAGCCTGAAACCGAGTCCTTCGACGATTTTGTCCGAGGCGACAAGGAGGTACAGGCGAAGGTCTTCGCTCAATGGCAACTCGATGGCACAGGTCCACTGGCGACCAACGGCATTGAGGCCGGTGTCAAGTCCCGCCCAACCGATGAGGAACTCGAATGGATGAAGACCTGGCCTACACCAGACTTCAGCCCCAGTGGTTGGGAGAGCTACTTCAAGCACAAGCCTGACAAGCCAGTCATGCACTACTCGGTAAGGATCAGAGGATTACCACGTGAACAGAGCACGAAGTTGACATATTCAGGTCATCGCTGGTTGGTTCGGCGACCACCTCGACATGCCTGCTGGCAAATTCTTCACCATGTTCCACTTCCTTGAATACCCATTCTCTCGTGGCTTCACTCACATCACCTCCCCAGACCCATATGACGCGCCTGACTTCGACGCTGGCTTCATGGAAGATAAGCGTGATATGGCACCAATGGTCTGGGGTTACATCCAGTCTCGTGAGACGGCCCGACGCATGTGGGCATACGCTGGAGAGGTAACTGGCATGCACCCACACTTCGGCTACGGTAGTCCAGCCAGGGCTAGGGACATGGATATCGCTACGAGAAACGCCTACGCTGGCCCCGATCACATCACTGCTAACATCCAGCATGGCAGCTGGACCGCGCCTCTGGAAGAGGGTGAGGCACCACCTGGCACTATGCTGAACTCCAACAAACAGGCTCTCAGAACACCCCTAGAGTACACCAAAGAAGACATTGCACACATTGAGAAGTGGGTTCAGCGTCATGTTGAGACAACTTGGCACTCGCTTGGTACCTGCTCAATGGCACCGAAAGAGGGTAACGACATCGTCAAGCACGGTGTGCTCGACGAGAGACTCAATGTCCATGGTGTCAAGAACCTCAAGGTTTCTGATTTGTCGATCTGCCCTGACAATGTCGGATGCAATACCTTCAGCACTGCGTTGTTGATTGGTGAGAAGTGTTCGATGCTGGTAAGTTTCGGTCCCTTAATAATCCATTACGGTTTGATCATACTAACATGTGCGTCAGGCTGCCGAAGATCTTGGGTACAGTGGTGAGGCTTTGGAGATGAAGGTGCCGCCCTACCATGCCGTCAAGGAGGTTACAGGCCTTTCGAGATTGTAGTGGACATCAACAATGCCAGGGGAATGGCTTCAAACTTTAGCGATTTACCATGCTATCCTTGAGGACGCAAGTCTCTTGAGATGGTGGTCACTGTAAATAGAACCAAACAAATAGCTTGAAGACGTGACGAATGCAATGATGGTGAAGATGATCTTGCTACAGGGTCGTATCGACCCGTATGTTCCCGTATATTCTAACACGAGCGTCCTTGCCGTTTGTTACCGTGCTCTTTACCTGTAATTAGGGCCGTGAAGGCAGCTATAACTGACTAATAAGTCGCACGAGGTCATCTGTATGGACTGAGCTCAATATGCTTCGAGATCATAACCTTCTTCTTGGCACTGTCAAAACGTCTCTACGAAGTCGGGCGTATAGGTACCTAGTTCAAGCTGGTGATCTGTAGCAATCTGCGTTATGCTGTTCGTTCGACCATCAGCGGTTCATTTGTCCAGCGCAGATGTCATAGCCACTATCGTGTTTCTCTTCCATCGGAACGCGGCGTCAGTGATATCTGAGCGTTGGCGGTGTTGGGGAGGTACGTCTACCGTACCTTCCCCACCGTCCCGACCTTCTGTCATTACATAGCTGCACTCTGCCTCCTTCATAGCTATACCAAGGCCATACTCGTACTACCCCTACAGCGGAAGCCGGCAAGTCAACACAGCCACCCGTCTCGGCGTGAGTAAGAGTACATCTACATGAACAGAGGAATTCCAACCTTTTAATCTGATCAACACCGTCACCACCCATCGTGAGAGCACCTTGCACCAGAAACTGTAACCCACATGGCGCCAGGTGAAGCAACAACCACAATTGGCTTCAGTACAGCCCTTTCCAGCCGGCGGATGACCCCATTAGGTAACGCTTCATGCCAGATAAGCCCGTCACCCCATAAAAACCATGGCCCAAACACGAACCAGTCCTGGTCTTGACTGGTCGGAGTCGTTTTGAGTGTTGTCAGTGGCGCGGGTGGGACCTTCGCCCCCAGAACGTTTTACGTCATATGGCCTATCGTGGCACGTTTTCTGGCCTCGTCTGGGCTGTCCTCCGCGATCAGCGTACCTGGGCACTCAGATTGTCCAGGCTCGATAGGCTAAAAAACTGCAATCGACGATGGATTTCGGTGAACCGAAATTATGATGAACGGCTCGAAACATGGCGCTCCAGGGTTCAAGATCAGTCCTGCTGCTATCCTTGGTCGCCGTCGATGTCATGCTTGCGACATAACGAAGCTCAAACTGCTGTCTACTGTGTGTTGTTGTCCTCACACGTTTAGTGGCTTTGCAATTTGCCCTTCCACGACTTTGCCACTCAATCCCACGCTTGTACCTGTCACACGCGGGTTCAATTCGACATATCTTCAGCATCTGACATGCTGATAGTACCAACTTGAATATTATCTTGGAAAAAGGAGGCGGATAACGAAGCAAGATAAACGTACACAGATCAAACACCGCTGCGCGCGATGGAAATCCACACCGACGCGCCTACAGCAAGACGAAGAGGTTCAGCATTTACCGAGATCGGCCTTGAAGGCCATGATCCAATCCTCGACGAAAAGATAAAAATCGACCGCCCAAGACTTACAGTGAGGTTCCGGAGTGGTGTCTCTGTTGTAGAACCCAGTGCTGTTGAGTCTGAATCACCGACGTCCGTTCCGACCTCCCCGATCGTTGCACAGAAATCCTTTTTGTCTCGGCTACCATTCGCCCAGTTGGCGTTGCTGGTTTCAATCATCGCTCTCGCTTTTCCAGTCATCCATGGGTCATCGACACACTCCCAGCAGATGTCCCCTCTGGCGCAGGCAGTGCCAGTCACTCCTCGCGTAACAACGCCCGAAACACTTCCAGCTAGAAGGCAGACGCCCAGCACCGATGTGTGCAAAAGATGGGCTGGCCAAAGTGCCGTAGTGAATGGAACAGTATACTACTATGGTGGAAGAGCCACAACATCTGCCGACCAGACCTCTGATCAATGGAGTAAGCATTGCAGCGACAATGATCTATCGGAATGACACTGACTATTTCAGACAACGACTTCCTCTCCCTCGACCTAACGAAGTCATGGCAGATTGGATCACCGTCCTTGACAGGTCTTCCAACACCATCTGGACCACCTGCAGTATCTCTCGGCCAGCTTTGGGCATCGACTGACAATCTATATCTCTATGGGGGAGAGTTCTCGGATTCACCACTAACGCCGCCTGTTTCCTTCTCCTTGTGGTCTTATGATATCGCAGACGGTACATGGACCGAGCACGAGAATCCCACCTTCGAAGACGGTTCTGCCGTACAGAGAGCAGCGGAAGGCGCTGGTGTATCCGTGCCAAATCTTGGCCGGGGCTTCTATTTTGGTGGCCATCAGGATTACTTCACCACAGAAGACTGGTCCATAGACACAGCAAGGATCTACCTGCCTTCCATGCTCGAGTTCACAATGCCGGGCTTCAGCAATTCAGAGGTGAAATCAGCATCCCCCGCCGGCAGCGATGGTGCATACCGCAACATCACTGCTAGCAGCTCTGGCGGCTTTCCAGAAAGAGCTGATGGAGTGCTTATCTATGTCCCGGGCTACAGCGATGACGGTATCATAGTCGATCTTGCTGGAGGGACTAACCAGAGCTTCACTCAGCTGAACGTCATCGACGTGTACGATATCGCAAGCTCAACTTGGTACAAGCAAGCGACCGAAGGCACCTATCCCAGTGTCCGTGTCAATCCTTGCGCAGTCGCGGCAAGCTCGGCGGATGGATCATCAACTCAAATTTACATGTATGGTGGACAGAATCTCATACCCTACGGATCGCAGACACAGTACGACGACATGTGGATCCTGACAATACCGAGCTTCACTTGGATCAAGGTCGACCAAGGTGGTCAGTCTGTGCCTCCAGGTCGAGCCGGGCACATGTGCGAAATCTGGAACGGCCAAATGGTGGTAATAGGTGGGTATGTGGGGCAAGAGCTTTCATGCGACAGCCCAGGTATTTACGTCTTCAATACCTCGGCGCTCCAATGGCAGACCGCATACACCGCTTTGGAGAGTAACGGTGACGCGCTCAACCGACAAAAGGCTCAGAAAGACGACCCGAGTGCCCTCCAAGGAAGCTACGGCTACCAAGTCCCCGATGTAGTTCAATCTGTTATAGGGGGCAATGCTGTCGGCGGCGCAACAGTTACGTCCCCAGCCCAGACCCCAATGGGTGGTCCCCTCGCAACAGGTCATCCTGCGACGTATACCGTAACTGGCACAGACGGAAGTGTCGTCACAGAAACATCCTCACCCAACTCTGGAGGCTCCTCATCTAGCAGTGGTGGTGGAGATTCCGGCCCTAACATTGGCGCTATAGTAGCTGGAGTCGTCGCCGGTCTCCTCTTCCTCGTCGTCCTCTACCTCGCCTTCTGCGCCTACATCTACAAGAAACAACTGAAACTCTACAAGAATCACGCTGCGATGCTACAGCACGATGTCCTAAACAACAACACCAACGACTTTACACCTGGCTTCGTTGTATCGCGACCAGGTAACAAATTCTCCACCTCGAACTCCAACTCCAACGAGAAAAGTGGTTCAAGTCATGGAACGGGCGACCGTTTCTCCTCCGATAACCGCAGCACACGCTCCGGACTGGCAAGCAGCAGTGGCCAGAACAGCGCAGGGCGCAACGCGCAGATCATGCAGCATTACCCTTACGACAGTGTCATGGCGCTGAAGCAGGCCGCCGGTAATCGTGGCCCGAACAGTGCCGGCAGCACGGAAGATCTGATCAAGGGCCAGGAACCGAGCTTTTTGGGTGTGCTCTTGAGTCCGAGGAGAAGTTTGCGCGTTGTTAATAATTGAGTGTATTCTACGAAAAGTGAGATTGTAAATGAACATGAAAGTGAATATCAAATATGAATAATGATTGTACACACAGCACACGAAACCAATTTGGAAAGTACATGCACGGTTAATCTGGAGGGGCTCTCACTCTCATGGTCTAGGTAGGTGCGATACTGGGGTTGGAGGAGAGGAGCATTGTCGTTTTGTAGATACCCCGTCGCGCACGCGAGGAAAAGCAGAGCAGAGCAACGAGCTGTGCAGCCAGACACGAGCGCAGCATATATAGCCGCTTGATCGCCGTTATGAAATAATCTTCGATATTCAAGCACAGCACAGCAGAGGAGCTCTACTCTACACCACATCTGGTAGCTCTGATTCGCCCCGTCACATACAGTACATGAGCACGACTCGCCGCTCCCAGTCACGTATGGGGAGTATCATTGCAGGCAGGCCGGTGGTGTGCGATGCGCGCCCGTTGCAGCAGCGAAACGTAGTCATAGCGTCCGCAAAGAATGCCTTCTACCACGTCGTTCGTGCGTTAAACATGCAGCATGGCACGGTCCTCCTTCGCCTCAGAGCGCACGTATGAGTATTTGCCTCTCAGATCACATGTTGCACGCTGCATCGCACTTTCGGAACCCGAACCTGAATCAGAGCTTTCTGCACCTGCTGTGGATCGTGCCTGTCCTCTCACGAGCTTGCACCTGCTTCGATCATCGCCCTTTCTTTTGCACCTGTCCGGTCATAACTTAGCTCCCTTCTCGCCCGATTCGTGGTCCTGATTCTCCCGGATTGGACGTTATTCCTTTCAACCCTGCACTCAGTCGCCAGTCGTGCCTTTCACTGCTCGATCGTCTCCTCGATCACCAGGTTGCAGCTGTCCTCTATGTAGTCCTTGATCGAGTACTCGGCTAGGTCGCTGTTGCAGCATCCTTGAGGTGACTCCCGAAGCTGTTTAGTCGTATTAAGCGAAGTGTACGCTTTCTGCTTAGGCAGCGGGTGATCGGGTGATACGCAGTCCTTCACGCCCAAATGTCTTCCGTGGGAGGTGAACACCACCTCCATACATCGCCGTTGTGTCTCACGACGCGCATGGCCTCAACATTACTGCTCCGCCCTCCTTCCACAAGCGCTCACAACTAGCAGCCCCACTAAAGAGCACAATCGTTGGCCCAGCAGACATGGTCCATACACTAGTGATTGCGACCAGACCCAGTAGCTTCGTCGACCGGCATTCGTATATCGCATGGGACCAGCGAGAGAACTTGCGCTATCATTCTGGTACCGAGGATGCACGTACGAAAGTCGAGGTTTGTGCTCCTTTGGCGAGGGCTTAGTGGGTACGATTAGTTGGAGAGGTGGTGCCTGTAGAAGATGCTACGATGGGATTGTTGGTGGAATGGTGGGCGAACGGGCGGGTGTATTGGTTCTGCGAAGGGCTTTGTCACAATCGAGTGGTTCGACAATGGTGGTGGATTGAGTCGTAAGGTGCTTGGATGTCTACGGCAGACGATTTTACTGGTTATCGAAGTGGAAACTGTATACCACCAATGTTTCATGCATTGCTGATTGACGGTGAGCGAGCGCTTTCTGATATCAACGCTTGGTGATATGGAGCAGATGGAATGTGTAGTCTGTCTCGGTTCAAGGTGGGGGCGGTCCGATCCAGCTGATGCCAGAGCTGTGCTAAAGCCTAACAGTACCACTGTTGCTCGGATGCTGCATAACACGCTTGTTTCGGGGGTCCAATGTACGGCGACTTGGGTCACTCCCATGATCCTACCGCCTAAGAACGGAGTATGACCCCTAGCTGACGCGTATCAAAAACCAGGAACTTGTGAGACCACTGCCGACCGCTGGAGCCGATGAGCAGGCAGCGCAGGCGTCGAACAGGTCGAACGGCGTCCACAGCAGGTGCTTCTGACAATGACGCATGACTATGGCGTGGTAGAGGCATACCAGTAATGGTGACAACTTGCTGGAGCCATGGTAGCAGAACTTCGCCCAAAGAAATTCTCATCAGGCGGTACTCTGGTCGTACCGATGACCAGCCATTGTTCTCACCGGTTCCCATGTCGTGGTCAATTTGCGGTCAAGCTCAGTCCCGTCCGATGCTATCGGGCGGAACTAATACCATATTTGCGCTTAAATGGAGCTGACTTTCTTGGTTCGCAGACTGCGTCCAGGTAACGCATAGCAACAGCTTGCTCGGTGAGCGTTTGCGAAGCATCCGCTAAGTGACCAAAGGATCATGCTCGGCTTCCCGCAATTGCGATTTGCGACCTGAGCTCTCTGTGTCGCCTCCGTCGGAGTTACGTCTTGACATTAACCTAGTGATTATAACAGAGAAAGCGACAACTTCCAAGGCGGTTAGGAGATTGGTAGGCCAAGATTTCAAGAATCGAGTTTTCAGCTTCAGATACGCATCCGTATCAGCTTTCCCTTCCTTTGATGGATGGGGACTCTTCGGGATTGTCCGTGAATGGAATCGCATGTCACGGAACCACACCGGGTGCTCGGACTGGTTCTTCGTTTTTGGTGCTAGTGGTGTGTTTACTCGTTCACCGCAGGATCGAGTTGAGTGGTGAAAGGAGCGGATTTGGCTATACCATTGGAAGAGCTTGGAATGCGAAGAAGCACTGGGTGATGGACCCCCTCGAAAACCCCCTACCCTCGGAGTACTGCGTTTCCAATACCGTGGTAAAAGCTGTAGTGTCTGGAATGGTCGAGCCCGGCATCTCGAAAGATGACATCTAGGATACTGGGGAAGCAACAGTAATGGCAATCGGTCAAGGCCTGATTTTGTAACGCTGCATCTCGAAAATCGGTTGTAGGTGTTCATCTTGGCCGTATCGGTAGATGTCTCATCGTCGAGTGGATTTTAGCTCTGAATAGGACGATCTACCTCGACGAACACATTACTCGATATGTGTTCAACGGTCTCGTAGGCAGGAGTCGACAGCAGAGATGATACGGAGACGCGCCAAGGCGTGCCAATGCAGGGCTGTCTCAAATTTATATCGCCCCATCTACGCGATTTACTGATCACGCAACTCTCCCGTATCATCCATAGAACCTCCAAAAACTCGAACTACATTGCAAGCGACCCAAGCGCAGAGAAATTGGTTGTTTGTAGCCATCTTCATCTTCGGCATAGAGCATGCTGTGAGACACGATTTCCTACAATGGATGGCCACTACTTTCCACCTATCTGTCGAAAGCTGCTTGCTGAGCTACTTGACGATCATCAGGTTCGTGAAACGATGAGTGTTGAAGTTGAGAATCATGTTATCGATTATTTTCAACCATGATTCCGAGGTCGTCTTCACTAACATTGATGCTACGGTTCAAGCTCCAGGTACTATGCTTTTCAGATGTTTGTTGTTTGGCTGATGCCCCTATCGTTAAGTTGTTTGCCCAGATCAATCGTTCGCGAAATATTTGAGCCGCGTCTGGTGGCAGCAAATGTTGTCACTTCGGTGGTCAGACATCGCTTTGTATCAATCTCTTGGCGCTGCGACACTCCGTTCATGCGCGAAATGTTGTCCCTGCTTTCGAAACCGGACCTTCATCTGCACGTTCTCGATAGCTATTCTTGAGATGACACTTGAACCAACGGTTTGGTTTACATTAAGTGCTCCTTTTGACAGTGAGACATGGGCGATTACCCTTCGGGCTTTCGGTAGCTGTTTCACAACGGAGTGAAATGTCGCTTTGTACTGGCGGAGACAACAATGCAAGTGCTCTTGTCAAGACCTGCACAATGGCTCGAACAATCAACGCCCTGGTATGCGGCGGCAGAGGAATCAAGTGAGTGTCAATTGCGACGGTGAAAGTGCACGTTTGGCATGAGACTTAGGGTCGGCGCCGCATGGTCTACTATATAAGCTAGATACTTCCCTCATGGTTTCGAGTCTGTCCCCTGAAATACTGTACTCAGACACATACATTGAGATCAGTACAGAACCTACAGATCAAGAACATTCGAAAACACTAAAGGACTGCTTCGTAATCAATTACCCCTTCGCCCTATCCCCCCAACCAGGTCCAACCCGGCTTTGAACGAAAGATAGCTGTATCAAGGGAGTACAAATCCAATACGAAAGCCTCATCCTACGAATATACACAGACACAAGCGAAGACAACAGCATGTTCTCTCGTCTTTTCGGGTCCTTAGACTCTGATGGGCACCATCATCACTACCACCATTCTCATGGTTCTCATAGCCACTCGCACCACGATCATGGGTCTCCTCATCATTCACACCACGATGCTTTCTCAGGAGGTCATCATCACCACTCTCACCATCCTCATGGCTCCCATGACAACTCGCACCATGATCATGGCTATCCTTACCACTCACACCACGGTGCTCTCTCGGGACATCATCACCACCACCAACACGACAATTTTGGCGGTCATTCGGCTGGTCATTCGGCAGGTCATACACATCAACCTCACCACCATTCGCATCGGACACGCGAACAGCCGTGCCAAGAGTATCTAAACCGCCATGGCGCTCCTCAGTCTAATGGCAGAAGACGCTTCGATTACGACGACGAGGAATATCAACCCAGACACAATGCCCAGCACGACCACGGCGATAGAGATTTCACCCATCACAGCCACCGACAACCTCATTATCATCAACACGATCATCACGGTCATCACCACGATC
>Ga0210040_10000885_pt1 | contig 47811 bp, 45 predicted proteins | sample CryGeyCG12114_NA_FD_185462 | JGI IMG/M metagenome (GOLD analysis project Ga0210040, IMG submission 185462) | Groundwater microbial communities from aquifer - Crystal Geyser CG19_WC_8/21/14_NA (SPAdes) (version 2) | ecosystem: Environmental > Aquatic > Deep subsurface > Groundwater | place: USA...
CGCTCGTTCTTCGCGCTCCCACGGCCTTCGCCGCCCTGCCGCCGCCTGCGCCCGCTGCGGAGCTGCGCGAGGGATCGGAGGATCCACAGCACTCCGGTGCTGTGGATCTCACGAAGTCCCGCCGCGGCTCCGGCCGTTCCGCTGCGGCATGCGCGCGTGAGCGTGCCGGGGGTGGTCGTGGCCGTCGACGTGGGGACGGTACGGGTGGGCGTCGCGGCGAGCGATCCGCGGCGGGTGCTGGCGTCGCCGGTCGAGACGGTCGCCGCGCCGGGGCACCGGCGGGTGGCGCAGCTGGTCGCCGAGCGGGAGGCGGTGCTCGTCGTCGTGGGGCTGCCGACGTCGATGTCGGGACGCGCCGCGAGCGCCAGCGCCGCGATGGCACGGACGTGGGCCGACCGCCTGCGGCCGCTGGTGGCGCCGGTGGAGGTGCGGCTCGTCGACGAGCGGCTCACCACGGTGTCCGCCACGGCGGCGCTGCGGGCGTCGGGGAGGTCGGCCCGCTCGAGCCGGTCCGTCGTCGACCAGGCTGCGGCGGTGGCACTCCTGCAGGGCGTCCTCGACGGCGCGTGAGGACGCGGGAGCGCTCAGTGGCGGTGCAGGACGCGCGTGAGGGCGAGACGGCGTGCGGGGCCGGCACGATCGTTAGGGTGGGCCGGTGACGGACCTGCTCGACCTCGACGCCGAACCGCCGCCCGCCCGCCGCCGGCGGCGTCGGCGTCGCCAGGGGATCGCCCGCACGCTGGCCGTGCTGGTGGTACTCGGACTCCTCGCGGCGCTGGTGTGGGGCGGCCTCGTCGCCGTGCGCACGGTCTTCGGCTCGTCCGCCGCGAAGGACTACCCCGGCCCCGGTCGGGGCGAGGTGGTCGTGCAGATCTCGCCCGGCGACACCGCCGGCGACGTCGCCGACACGCTCGCCGCCGAGGACGTCGTCGCCAGCCGGCAGTCCTTCTTCGAGGTCGCTGCGCAGGACGAGCGCTCGACCTCGCTGCAGCCGGGCTTCTACCGGGTGCAGCAGCGCATGCCCGCCGCCGACGCGCTCGAGCTGCTGCTCGACCCCGCCTCACGCGTGGTCGGGCGCGTGACGGTGCCCGAGGGGCTGACCGTCGCGCAGACCCTCCAGACGCTCGCCGAGGGCACGGAGGTCCCCGTCGAGCAGTACCAGGCCGCGGCGGAGGACACCGGCGCGCTCGGCCTGCCCGACTACGCCCAGGGCCAGCTCGAGGGGTTCCTGTTCCCCGCGACCTACGACATCGAGCCGGGCACGACGCCGACGCAGGTGCTGAGCCTGATGGTCGACCGCTTCGAGCAGGCCGCCGCGGCCGTCGACCTGGTCGCGGGCGCCGAGCGGCTCGGCTACACCCCCTACGAGGTCGTCGTCGTCGCGAGCCTCATCGAGCGCGAGGTGCGCAAGGACGACGAGTACCCCAAGGTCGCGCGCGTCGTCTACAACCGGCTCGAGCAGCAGATCCCGCTCGGCATCGACGCCAGCATCCTGTACGGCGTCGGCAAGACCGCCGGGGGAGAGGTCACGGCCGAGGACCTGGCGGCCGACACGCCGTACGAGAACCGGCGCCGCACGGGGCTGCCGCCGACCCCGATCGCCGCGCCCGGGGAGGCGACGCTGCGGGGGGCGCTGGCGCCGGCGGAGGGCGACATCCTCTACTACGTGCTCGCCTCGAAGGACGGCACGACGTTCTTCACCGACGACTACCAGGCGTTCCTCGACCAGCGCGACAAGTCGCGCGCCGAGGGCGTGTTCTGAGCCCGACCCGTGCGGCCGTGCTCGGCCGCCCGATCGCCCACTCGCTCTCCCCCCGGCTGCACCGTGCCGCCTACGCCGCGCTCGGCCTCGACTGGACGTACGACGCGGTCGACTGCGGCGAGGCGGACCTCCCGGCCCTGCTCGACGGTCTCGACGCCTCGTGGGCCGGGCTGTCGCTCACGATGCCGCTCAAGCAGGCGGTGCTGCCGCTGCTCGACGAGGTGAGCGAGCTGGCGCGTCAGGTCGCTGCTGCCAACACCGTGCTGCTGCGCGACGGACGGCGCACGGGCCACAACACCGACGTCCACGGCATCGTGGCTGCCCTGCGGGCGGCCGGGGTGACGGCTGCCGAGCGCCCGGTCGTGCTCGGCGGCGGCGCCACCGCCCGGTCGGCCCTGGCCGCGCTGGCCTCGCTCGGGGCCCTGTCGCCCGTGCTCGTCGTGCGCTCCGAGCCGCGCGAGACGATGGCGGCCGCCGGGCGGCTCGGTGTGCGCCCGGTGCTCGCGACGTACGACCCCGCGGTCCTCGACGGCTGCGACCTGCTGGTCAGCACCGTGCCGGCGGGGGCGGCCGACCTGCTCGCGCCGCACGTCGCCGACGTCCCGGTGCTGCTCGACGTCGTCTACGACCCGTGGCCGACGCCGCTGGCCGCCGCCTGCCGCGGCACGGTGGTCAGCGGCGCGGCCATGCTCCTCCACCAGGCGGCGGCCCAGGTCGAGCTGATGACCGGCCGGTCCGCTCCGCTCGAGGCGATGCGCGCCGCACTCCCCTGACGGGGTCGTCAAGCCCGCGCGGGCGCCGGTCGATGGTCTCGCCGTGAAGCAGCTGGGCGACGTCCTGCTCGCCGGCGGGCACGTGACCGCCGACGAGCTGGCGAGCGCGCTCGAGGAGCAGCGCCTGCACGGCCGCAGCCTCGGCCGGGTGCTCGTCGAGCGCGGCACGCTCGGCGAGACCCAGCTCGTCGCCGCGCAGGCCGAGCAGATCGGCCTGCGCTTCGTCGACCTGTCCGACTTCCCGGTCGACGCCTCAGCGGTGGCGCGCGTCCCCGAGGCGGTGTGCCGGCGCCACAGCGTCCTGCCGGTCGGGCACGAGGACGGGCGGCTGCTCGTCGCGATGGCAGACCCGGCCAACGTCTTCGCCGTCGACGACGTGCGCCTCATGACCGGCCTCGAGGTCAGGGCGGTCGTCGCCACGAGGGCGGACGTGCTCGCCGCGATCGACCGCCACCACCGCGGCGACGCGCAGATGGACGAGCTGAACCTCGCGATGGCGGCTCCGGAGCAGCGCGTCGAGACGGCCGACGTCGCGGCGGTCGTCGAGGACGCCCCGATCGTCAAGTTCGTCAACCTGCTCATCTCGCAGGCGATCTCGGACCGGGCCTCGGACATCCACATCGAGCCGACGGAGAAGGACCTGCGGGTGCGCTTCCGCATCGACGGGGTGCTCCACGAGGTGATGCGCTCGCCGCGGACGATCACCGCGGGCGTGACGAGCCGGCTCAAGATCATGGCGGACATCGACATCGCCGAGCGGCGGATCCCGCAGGACGGACGGCTGTCGGTCGCGTCCGCCAAGGGGACGGTGGACCTGCGCGTGGCGACCCTGCCGACCGTGTGGGGCGAGAAGATCGTCATGCGCATCCTGGACAACACGACGGCGAGCCTCGACCTCGCCGACCTCGGCTTCGGCGAGAGCAACTACGCGACGTTCGCGCGCAGCTTCGTGAAGCCGCACGGGATGATCCTCGTCACCGGGCCGACGGGGTCGGGCAAGTCGACGACGCTCTACGCCACGCTCAACGTGGTGAGCCAGCCCGAGGTCAACGTGATCACCGTCGAGGACCCGGTCGAGTACCGCCTGCCCGGCATCAACCAGGTGCAGGCCAACCCCAAGGCGGGGCTCACCTTCGCCGCGGCGCTGCGCTCGATCCTGCGGTCGGACCCCGACATCGTGCTGCTCGGCGAGATCCGCGACCGCGAGACGGCCCACATCGCGGTCGAGGCGGCGCTCACCGGCCACCTGGTGCTGTCCACGCTGCACACCAACGACGCGCCGTCGGCCGTCGTCCGGCTGACCGAGATGGGCATCGAGCCGTTCCTGGTCGGCTCGGCGCTCGAGTGCGTGCTGGCCCAGCGCCTGGCGCGCCGGCTCTGCGGCAGGTGCAAGCAGGCGTACGTGCCGACGCGCGAGGCGCTGGCCGACCTCACCGTCCCGCTGCCGGCGGACGCAGCGACCCCGACGCTGTACCGGCCGGGCGGCTGCAGCGCCTGCTCGCAGACGGGCTACAAGGGGCGCATCGCCCTGCACGAGGTCATGGCGGTCACCGAGGACGTGGAGCGGCTGGCCGTCGAGCGGGCCAGCGCCCAGACCATCGGCAGGACCGCCCGCGAGCAGGGGATGACGACGCTGCGCGAGGACGGCCTGGCCAAGGCCTGGGCCGGCCACACCTCCCTCGCGGAGGTCCTGCGCGTCGTCGTCTGAGGTCCGGCACGTCCTCAAGGGCTCCCCGGGACCGGCCGATGCCTGCTGCGAGCAGGGCACCGGACCCCCCGGAGCCGACAGGAGGACGTCCGTGGAGTCACAGGCCGGCCCCGTGCCCGTCCCCGTGCGCGTCGCCGTCGCGCCGCCGGTGGTGCCCGGTGCAGCGGCCGTCGCGGCACCGGCCGTCCACGTCCCGGCGCAGGCCGCGCCGCCGCCGGAGACCGGCACCGTCCGGGTCGGCGCCGAGGACACGAGCACCGACAGCGCCTTCCTCACCGACCTGCTGCTGTACGTCCTGGAGTTCGGCTGCTCCGACCTGCACCTCACGGCCGGGGCGCACCCGACCGTGCGCAGCTCGGGGCAGCTGCTGCAGCTCGACGAGTTCCCCGTCATGCTCCCGCAGACGCTGCAGAAGACGCTGTACGCCATCATGTCCGGCAAGCAGCGGGAGGTCTTCGAGGACACCTTCGAGCTCGACTTCGCCTACTCGCTGCCCGGCCGAGCGCGGTTCCGCGTCAACGTCTACCGCCAGCGCGACTCGCTCGGCGCGGTCTTCCGCCTCATCCCGCACGAGATCAAGCGGCTCGAGGACCTCGGTGTGCCGCCGTCGGTGTCGGCGCTGGCGCACCTCCCGCGCGGCCTGGTCCTGGTGACCGGCCCCACCGGCTCGGGCAAGTCGACCACCCTCGCCGGCATCGTCGACCTGGCCAACCGCACCCGCGCCGAGCACATCATGACGATCGAGGACCCGATCGAGTTCCTGCACAGCCACAAGCGCTCGCTGGTGAACCAGCGCGAGCTCGGCACGGACACCTGGTCGTTCAAGAACGCGCTCAAGCACGTCCTGCGCCAGGACCCGGACATCATCCTGGTCGGCGAGCTCCGCGACCTCGAGACCATCGAGATGGCGCTCACGGCCGCGGAGACCGGGCACCTGGTCATGGCGACCCTGCACACGCAGGACGCCGCGCAGACGGTCGACCGCGTCATCGACGTCTTCCCGCCGTCGCAGCAGCAGCAGGTGCGGGTGCAGCTGGCCGGCGCGCTGCAGGGCGTGGTCTGCCAGCAGCTGGTCAAGACCGCCGACGGCCGGGGGCGCGCCGTCGCCGTCGAGGTCATGACGGCCACGCCCGCGATCCGCAACCTCATCCGCGAGGGCAAGACCCACCAGATCTACTCCGCGCTGCAGGCCGGCTCCGCCCACGGCATGCAGACGATGGACAGCTCCCTCGCCGCCCTCGTCCGCGAGGGGCGCATCCGCCTCGACTCTGCGCTCGAGAAGTGCCACCACGTCGAGGACTTCAACCGGCTCTCGGGCCGAGGCTGAGAGACCAGCAGATGGCGACGTCGACGTTCGCGTACAAGGTCCGGGACGGCTCCGGCAAGCTGCGCTCCGGCACGCTGCAGGCGGACACGCCGGCGCAGGTCGCCAGCAAGCTCCGCACGATGGGCTACGCGCCGATCAGCATCGCCGAGCAGAAGGCCACCGGCCTGCAGCGCGAGATCACGATCCCGGGCTTGGGCAAGAAGAAGGTCAAGCTCAAGGACCTCGCCGTCTTCGCGCGGCAGTTCGCCACGATGATCAACTCGGGGCTGTCCCTGCTGCGCGCGCTGAGCATCCTGACCGAGCAGACGGAGAACCCCGAGCTGGCACGGGTCCTCGCCCAGGTCCGCAACGACATCGAGACCGGCGCCTCGCTGTCGACGGCGATGGCCAAGCACGTCGAGGTCTTCCCGCCGCTCATGGTGAACATGTGCCGCGCGGGCGAGGTCGGCGGCTTCCTCGACATGGTGCTGCTGCAGATCGCCGACAACTACGAGGCCGAGGTCAAGCTCAAGGGCAAGGTCAAGGCCGCGATGACCTACCCGGTGGTCGTCTTCGTGATCGCCGTGCTGGCCGTCGTCGGGATGCTGCTGTTCATCGTGCCGGTCTTCGTCGGGCTGTTCGCCGACTTCGACAGCGCCCTGCCCGCACCGACGCGGCTGCTCGTCTTCCTGTCCGGGCTCGTGAAGGTGCTCGCACCGCTCGCGGTCGTCGGGCTCATCGCCTTCGTGCTGACGTGGCCGAAGGTCAAGCTGCGGCCCCAGGTGCGCAACGTCCTCGACCCGCTCAAGCTCAGGCTGCCGGTCTTCGGGCCGCTGTTCCAGAAGATCGCGCTGGCCCGCTTCGCCCGCAACCTCGGCACGATGATGAAGAGCGGCGTCCCGATCCTGCAGAGCCTGGACATCGTCTCCGCCACCACCGGCAACGTCGTGCTCGAGCGGGCGCTGCTCGACGTGCAGAACAGCGTCCGGCAGGGCGAGGCGCTGGCGCAGCCCCTGCACGCGCACAAGGTCTTCCCGCCGATGGTCGTGCAGATGATGGCGGTGGGCGAGGACACCGGCGCGCTCGACACCATGCTGCACAAGATCGCGGAGTTCTACGACCAGGAGGTCGAGGCGACGACCGAGGCGCTCACCGCCCTCATCGAGCCGCTCATGATCGTCGTCATCGGCGCCATCATCGGCGCCATGATCGTGGCGCTGTACATGCCGATCTTCTCGCTGATGGACGTCGTCAGCTAGGCCACCTGCCAGCACCGGAATGCTCCGTCCGGCCCTGCGGACGACCTGTCCGGGACGCCGATGCTCCAGAACAGCAGAGCGGTCGCCCGACACGCTCTGGCGAACTGGAGGAACGATGAAGAAGGTCCTGGCCCTGACCGCCGGTGTCCTGGTGGCGCTCGTCCCGTCGGGGACCGCCTTCGCCGGCGAGCTCGCCCCCGTGCCGGGCAAGGCGTACGGCAACTGCAAGCACAGCTCGGCGGGAGGCAACCCCCACACGGCGCTCCTGCCGGAGGTCGGCTCCGGCAAGGGCAACGGCGGCCTGGCGAAGCTGACCAAGAGCGGCGCGGAGTGCACAGCGCCGACCGAGGTCCCGGCGCCGGCGCCCGAGGAGCCCACCGTGCCCGAGGAGCCCACCGTGCCCGAGGAGCCCACCCAGCCCACCGAGCCGCCGACCGAGCCCACCCAGCCCACCGAGCCCACCGAGCCGCCGGCCGTGCCGTACGAGCCCGGCGCCCGCTAGTCCGACGTCCAGGCCCGCCGCGCAGCCGTGCGGCGGGCCTGGACCGTCTTCGCGCAACTGCTCAAGTCGGCCGCACCAGCGGTCGATGTGCTCCATGTCATCGAGCCGCAAGGCCAGCAAGGGCACACCCGCCGCAAGGCGGGGTCGCAAAGCAGAGGGACCTGAGCACCTGGCAGGTCAGCCTGGCTACCTCGGCCGGCCTCCTCCCCGGAGGAGCCGCGTGAGGAACCGACCACCCGCGCGGCTCACTCGCCCAAGGTCCCAGGAGGACACCCCATGCTCGCTCGCATCCGCAAGGCCGCGGAGCAGAAGGACAGCGGCTTCACGCTCATCGAGCTGCTCGTCGTCATGATCATCATCGGCATCCTCGCCGCGATCGCCATCCCGGCGTTCCTCAGCCAGAAGAACAAGGCCAAGTCGACGTCCGCCAAGGCCGACGTCACCACCATCGGCAAGGAGATCGCCTCCTACTTCGTCGACGAGCCTGCCCCGACGTCGGCGCTCGAAGTCACGACGGAGGCCGCCACCACGGCCATCCCGTACGTCCACTGGAACCTCCCGAGCTCCCCGGCGGTCACCGGCAAGCTCAGCAGCGAGAACAAGGCCAGCGGCACGGTCACGAACGCCGGCACCTGGTGCGTCCAGGTCTGGAACACCTCCGTCGACACGACCGCCGGCACCCAGACGGCGCCCGGCGGCGCGACCTGGAGCTACACCGCCTCGGAGGGGCTGCGCAAGGGCGGTTGCTCCTAGCCCGACCATGCGCACGCCGGTCCTGACCGGCGACGAGCGGGGGGTGGCCGACCGGCCGCCTCCCGCTCGCGCGTCGTCGCCACTGCCGGCGGGTCAAGTCCCGCGCCCCACGTGCCGATGCCGAGAGCATGACCAGCCAGATCCGGCGACCGGCCAGCCGCGCCGCGGGGTTCACCCTGGTCGAGCTGCTGGTCGCGATGGTCGTGCTGGGCGTGCTCGCGGCCATCGCCGTCCCCGCGGCGGTCGGGCAGCGGCGCAAGGCCTACGAGACCTCGGCGAAGGCCGACGTCGAGGTGATCACCCGCGAGCTCGCCGCGCTGTCCATCGACGGGCCGGGGGCGCTGGCCATCAGCAGCAGCGACGGCACGTGGACCATCACGCGGGCGGGGACCGTCGTGGCCACCGGTGAGCTCAGTCCGCACAACACCGTCTCCCCGGACAGCTTCTTCACCGCGGGCGGCAGCTTCTGCCTGTCGGTCAGGAACACGCAGGTCGACGCGCAGCCGTGGGCGGCCGACGACGTCGGCCTGCGCAGCGGCGGCTGCGCGCCGCACGGCTGACGCACGGCGGACGGGCCTCAAGCGGGCCCGGGCGGCTGCCGATCACCTCGACGTGACCCGGACCGGAGCGGTGCGCCCGCGCGGCGACGACGGCATGACGCTCGCCGAGCTGCTCGTGGCGATGACGGTCTTCGGCGTGCTCGCCACGCTGCTGGCCACCACGGTCCTGCAGACCACCCGGATCACCCGGGACTCGGTCGTCCGGGAGGCGACCGTCCAGCGGACCAGCGTCGCCCTGGCCCAGGTCAGCAAGGACCTGCGCACCGCCCTGGCAGTAGGACCGACCACCGGCGTGCAGCTGGCGTTCGAGAAGGCGACGCCCACGGAGGTCGTGTTCTTCTCCAGCGTCGAGCCCTCCGTGCGCCGTGAGCGGCTGTACGTCAGCGGCGACACCCTGGTGCGGGAGACCACGGACCCCGATCCCGGCACCACCTACCCGAGCTTGACCTTCGCCACGGCGCACGCCGCGCGGACGCAGACGGTGGTCACCTCCGGCCTCGACCCGGCCGGCGTCTTCACCTACTACCTGGGCGCGAACGCGACCGGGGTCCCCACCGTCGCGGCCGCCGACCTGGCGTCGCTGACCGCCGTGGAGGTGCGCCTGTCGGTCGACGGCGACGGCCCGGGTGAGGTCGACCCCGTGGTGCTGCGCAGCACCGTGCGCCCCTACAACCTCTAGTCAGGACGGACGACGTGGACCGCCCCTCGATCCTGCGCCGCCGGCGTCCCGCCGGTGACGAGGACGGCTTCGCCCTCGTGACGGTGCTGCTGACGATGGTGCTGCTGGCGGCGTTCAGCCTGGTGGCCCTGCAGCAGACCATCACGAACACGGCGGCCTCGCGCAAGGACCAGGACTGGGTGGCCGCCCTGAGTGCCGCGCAGGCCGGTCTCGACGACTACGTCAGCCGGCTCAACGACTCGAACGGCGCCTACTTCACGTACACGTCGACGACTCCGGACCCGTCGAACCCGGCCATGGGGTTCTCCTCGCCGGGCGTGCCGAAGTGGGCGACCGTGCCGGTCGCCGGGACGGGCACGGCGCAGGGCAGGTACCACTACGACGTGGACACCTCGACCTACACCGGGACCGCCACCGTGACGCCCAACGGCAACATCGTGGTGGTGTCGACCGGCAGCGTCGGTGCCCGGTCGCGGACGCTCAAGGCGTTCGTGCGCCGCTCGGGCTTCGTCGACTTCGTCTACTTCACCGACTACGAGGTGCGCGACCCCCTCGACTACCCGGCCGCGGAGCGCGCCAACGCGCAGGCGTACTGCGCCAACTACTACGGCCTGCGCACCCCTCCGGCCGGCTTCGCGTGCCGGGACATCAAGTTCAGCGGCGACACCCTGTCGGGGCCGGTGCACAGCAACGACACGATGATCATCTGCGGCAACGTCACCTTCAAGGACGTCGTCACGACGATGTCCGGACCGGTGACCGCCAACGGCGGCAAGCACTACCGGACGGACACCTGCTCGAGCACCTCCGGGACCACCTTCGCGCGCCCCGGCGACCCCGAGCGCGTGCAGAAGGTCAACCTGCCCTCCACCAACCTCGGCCTCAAGGCGGAGACGAGCGAAGCGGCCTCGCCGCGAGGGTGCCTGTTCGTCGGGCCCACGAAGATCGAGATCCGGGGCAAGGACCTGCGCGTCGACAGCGACTGGACGAGGTCGCCGTCGCCGGGCTGCCCGAGGGACACCTGGTTCCCCATCCCGGTGAACGGCGTCGTCTACGTCGACGTCGTGCCGGCCGACGGCACGTCCGACCCGAACAGCTGGCCGGCGACGCACTCGAGCAAGCCGCTGTGCACCGGCAAGAACAGCCTCGGCCTCCCGCTCGCCAACGAGACCGACAGCTCCTACCCCTGCCGGGCAGGGGACGTCTTCGTCGAGCAGCTCGGGGGGCTCGCCGCGAACGGGCTCGACGGCCGGCTGACGATCTCGGCGAACAACAACCTCTACGTCACCAACCACATCGACTACGCCAGCGGCACGGCGGACCGGTCGTTCCTGGGCCTGATCGCCGAGCAGTTCCTCTACGTCTGGCACCCGGTGAAGCGCACGGGCACCAGCCCCAGCACCGGCGACAACCTCCCGGGCACCGTGCAGAACATGCGCATCAGCGCGGCCCTGCTGAGCGTCAACCACTCCGTGATGGTGCAGAACCCCGACATGGGGACCGACCTGGGCACGCTCACCGTCACCGGTGCCATCACCCAGAAGTACCGGGGTGTGGTCGGCGACGTCAACCTCAACAACGGCCAGCCGACCGGCTACGCGAAGCACTACGTGTACGACCAGCGCCTGGCCTACGACTCGCCGCCGAAGTTCCTCAACCCCCTGGTCAGCGCCTTCGACGCCGTCCGCACCGCCGAGGCGAAGCCGGCCTACCGGTGACGCGTCGCCCGGTGGGCTCCTGCCCGTGAGCGCCGCGCTCGCCGCCGTCGCCGCGCTGCTCGGCCTGGTCGTCGGCTCGTTCCTCAACGTCGTCGTCTGGCGGGTGCCGAGGGGGGAGTCGGTGGTGCGCCCGCCGTCGGCGTGCCCGTCGTGCGGTGCGCGGGTGCGCCCGGGCGACAACGTGCCCGTCCTCGGCTGGCTGCGCCTGCGCGGCCGCTGCCGCGACTGCGGTGCGGCGATCAGCCCCCGCTACCCGCTCGTCGAGCTGGGGACGGCGGTGCTGTTCGTCGTCCTGGCCCTGCGCTTCGGCCTCGACCCCGTCCTGCCCGCCTACCTCTACCTGGCTGCGGTCGGACTGGCGCTGGCGCTCATCGACCTGGACTGCAAGCGGCTGCCGGACGCGCTGACCCTGCCGAGCTATCCGGTCGCGGCGGCACTGCTCGCCCTCGCCGCTGCCCTCGGGTCCGACAGCGGCGAGCTGGTGCGGGCGCTGCTCGGCGGGCTCGCGATGTACGCCCTGTACTTCGCCCTGTGCTTCGCCTACCCCGCCGGCATGGGCTTCGGCGACGTGAAGCTCGCCGGCGTGCTCGGCATGTACACCGGCTGGCTCGGCTGGGGGGCCTGGACCGTCGGGGTCTTCCTGGGCTTCCTCGCCGGCGGGTTGTGGGGTGTCGGCCTGGTGCTCCTGCGCAGGGGCGGTCGCAAGACGGCCGTGCCGTTCGGGCCGTTCATGCTCCTGGGCGTCCTCGCGGCCGTGCTGGCCGGACCGCAGCTCGCAGACGCGTACCTGCGCTCGACCGGACTCTGACCCGCTCGAGAGCGCCTCCGGTCGGCCTCGCCCCCGCTGCGCCGTTCGGCGGACCTGCGACGACCCGGCCCCTCAAGGGACTGCGCCGATCGGCCGATGCGTCCTGCGAAGACCGGTGGCAGTCCACCGGACCTCCGCGGCCCGCCGGGCCGCCGCTGAAGGGGACGAGACGTGGGACGACCCGTGGTGGGGCTCGACATCGGCACGTCCGGTGTGCGTGCCGCTGAGCTGTCCCTGGGCAAGGGCGTGGCCACGCTCGAGCGCTTCGGGCAGGTCGCCCTCCCCTCCGGCAGCGTGCGCGACGGCGAGGTGGTGGACAGCGACGCCGTCGCGGCGGCCGTCCGCCGGCTCTGGGCGGTGGTGGGCTTCCGCAGCCGCAAGGTCGTGGTCGGCGTCGCGAACCAGAAGGTCGTCGTCCGCCAGGTCGACCTGCCGTGGCAACCGCTCGACGAGCTGCGGGCGTCGCTGGCCTTCCAGGTGCAGGACTTCATCCCCATGCCGGTCGAGAACGCCATCCTGGACTTCCACCCGCTGGAGGAGCTGCGCAGCGACGCGGGCGCCCGCACGCTGCGGGTGCTGCTCGTCGCCGCCTCCCGCGACATGGTCGGCAACGCGCTCGCGGCGGTCGAGAAGGCCGGCCTGACGCCGTCGATGGTCGACCTGACCAGCTTCGCGGTCCTGCGGTCGCAGGTCACCGCCGCCGACGCCTTCTCGCCCGACGTCGAGGCGCTGGTCGACATCGGCGCCAGTGTGACCAACATCGTGGTGCACCAGGGCGGCGTGCCGAGGTTCGTCCGCATCCTGCTCATGGGCGGCGCGGACATCACCGACGCGGTCGCCGAGCGGCTGGGCGTGCCCGAGCAGGAGGCCGAGTCGCTCAAGCGGTCGACCGGCCTGTCCCTCGCGCCCGCGCAGGTCGACCCGCACCCGGCGCGGCGGGCCATCGAGTCGACCGGATCGGCGCTCGTCGAGGAGGTGCGCGGCTCGCTGGACTACTACCTGGCCCAGCCCGGCTCCGCCCGGATCGGTCGGGTCGTGCTGAGCGGCGGCGGGTCCCGCCTGACCGGCCTCGTGCCGCGGCTGGGCTCCGCGACCCGCCTGCCGGTCCACCTCGCCACCCCGATGTCCGCCCTGCGGCTGGGCAGGACCGGGCTCACGCAGGAGCAGCTCGACGTCGTCGAGCCCATGGTGACCGTGCCGGTCGGGCTCGCCCTCGGGGTGGCGTCGTGAGCGTCGTGCACGACCTGCCGGTGCAGGACACCGCGGTCCTCGAGGCCGTCGCCGCACCGCTGCCCCGGGTCAACCTGCTGCCTCCCGAGATCGGGGAGCGCCAGCGCTTCCGGCGGATCCAGCTGGGGCTGTGCGCCGGGCTGCTGACCGCCACGGGCGTCGTCGCGCTGCTCTACGTCGGCGCCGTCGGCAGCACGACGGACGCCGCGGCGGAGCTCGCCGCCACGAGCAGCCGCGGGGCGTCCCTGCGGGCCCAGACCAACGAGTACGCCGAGGTGCAGCGCATCCACGCCGAGGCGGGGGCGGCCAAGACCATGCTGTCGCAGGCGATGGCGGGGGAGATCCGCTTCTCGACCCTGCTCGACGACCTGAGCCGCAGCGTGCCGGACGACGTCTGGCTCGACAACGTCACGTTCACCCAGACGTCGGCGTCCGCGCCCGACGCGGTGGCGGCCGGGACGAGCGCCGGCGTCGGGACCGTGACCTTCGCCGGGCTCGGCGGCGAGCACGACGACGTCGCCGTCTGGCTCGAGTCGCTGGCCGCCCAGGAGCGCTTCGCGGACGCCTCCTTCACCAAGTCGACCGCGGGGACCGTGGACGGTCGTCCCTCGGTGTCCTTCACCAGCACGGCGACGCTGAGCCCGGCGGCGCTGTCGGGCCGCTACGCCGACGTGGAGGGGGGCTGACGTGGACGCGCTCAAGCGCTGGCTCCTGCTCAGCCTGGTCGCGCTGCTGGCGATCCTCGCGGGCGGGTGGTCCCTGCTCGTCGCCCCGCAGCGCAGCGAGGCCGCGGACCTGCGGGCACAGGCCGAGGCGGCGCAGCTGACCAACGCGCAGCTGGAGACCCAGCTCGAGGTCCTGCGTGCCAAGGCCGAGGAACTGCCCGGCAAGCGCGCGGAGCTGGCCGAGGTCGCCGAGAAGGTGCCGGCCGGGGCGTCCCTGCCCGCCCTCGTGCGCGCCCTCACCGGCGCCGCCCGCGAGGCCGGCGTCGTGCTGACCTCCGTGACGCCCGGCACGCCGGTGCCGCTCGCCGCGGCAGCGCCCGCCGCAGCGACGCCCGCCGCGTCAGCGCCCGCCGCAGCCGACCCGGCCGCCGCGGCCGCCGCGGCCGCGCCGGTCGACCCGGCGGCCGCTGGGGGCTCCGGCGTGTCGGAGATCCCGGTCGTGCTCGAGGTCGAGGGCGGGTTCTACGAGCTCGAGCAGTTCCTGGCCGTGCTGGAGGACCTCCCCCGCGCCGTGCGCCTGACCTCGCTCGTGGTCCAGGCCGACAGCGCAGCCGCGACGACGCGGTCCTCGGCGCTGCGCAGCACCGTGACGGCCTCCGCCTTCATGACCGCCGACGCTGCCGCCGGCGCTCCAGCGGCCGCTGCCTCCGCCGCGCCGGTCGTCCAGGGTGCGACGGAGGCCGGCACACCTGCTCCCACGGCCGGTCCTGCCGCGCCGCCCACCGGAACAGCCAGGTAGGAGACGACCGTGAGCCAGCCGAGCCCCGTCCCCGTCGGCGAGTCCGTCGAGGACGACGCCGACGTGCGGCCGGGCCGTCGACGGGCACTGCTCGCGTTCGGCGGCCTGGGGGCCGCCGCGCTGGCCGTGCTCGGCGTCCTCCTGCTCTCGGGGCCGGGCGACGACGAGCTGCCGCTCGGTCTGCCCGCCGGCCAGCCCGCGGCCAGCGCCCCGCCGCCGTCGGCACGTCCGAGCCCGACCGCGCCGGCCGCGGCCCAGGTGCAGCGTGGCCGAGACCCGTTCCTGCCGCCGGCCGGCGCGCGGGTCAGCACGTCCGACGGCTCCGTGGTCGCGCCCGTCGACGCCGGCACCGCGCCGACGGACGCTGCCCCGGCGTCGGACCCGGCGCTGCCGGTGCAGGGTGCTGCCGTCCCGGTCGCTTCTCCGGTCGCTTCTCCGGTCGCGTCCCCGGTCGCGTCCCCGGTCGGGGGACAGGTCGGCGGGCAGGCCAGCGGCGCAACGCGCGAGCAGGAGACCGGGCAGCGCCAGATCACGCTCGTCCGCGTCGCCGCGGACCAGACCGCCGTGCTCGCCGTCGACGGCACGCAGCAGACGGTCCGGGTCGGGGACGGCTTCGGTCCGGGCGGCTCGCTGCTGCTGCTCTCGCTGCAGCAGGGACCCGACGAGGGGCAGTGGACCGCCGTCGTGCAGCTGGGGGACGGCGATCCCTTCGACGTCGTCAGCGGCCGGCCCGCGACCGTCGCCTGACCCGGCGACGGGGTGCACGTGTCCCGGGTCGACAGGTCCGCACCGCGTGTCGGTGCGCGGGACGGGCACGACGTCCCGGCGCAGCCGCGGCACCGCCGTCGCCGTCGACGCGGTCACCGCCGTCCGGTCGTCCACGGATGCGTCTGGGAGACTGGTCGCATGGTGCGCTGGCTGACCGCAGGGGAGTCCCACGGCCCCGCCCTGATGGGCGTGCTCGAGGGGATGGCGGCCGGCGTCCGCATCACGACCGGCGAGGTCGCCGACGAGCTGGCCCGGCGCCGGCTCGGGCACGGCCGCGGCGCGCGCATGGCGTTCGAGCGCGACGAGGTCGAGTTCCTCGGCGGTGTGCGCCACGGCCTCACGCAGGGCGGTCCGGTCGCGGTCCGGGTCGGCAACACCGAGTGGCCCAAGTGGTCGACCGTCATGGCCGCCGACCCCGTCGACGCCGACGAGCTGGCGGGCCTGGCCCGCAACGCCCCGCTCACCCGGCCGCGCCCCGGCCACGCCGACCTGGTCGGCATGCAGAAGTACGGCTTCGACGACGCCCGCCCGGTGCTCGAGCGGGCCAGCGCCCGCGAGACGGCCGCGCGGGTCGCCCTCGGGGCGGTGGCCAAGGCGTTCCTCGCGCAGGCGTACGGCATCGCCGTGCTCAGCCACGTCGTCAGCATCGGCGCGGCCGAGGTCGCGCCCGGCACGCCGCTGCCGACGCCGGACGACCTCGCCACGATCGACGCGAGCCCCGTCCGCGTCTTCGACGACGCGGCCGGGTCGCGACTGGTCGACGAGGTCGACGCCGCCAAGCGCGACGGCGACACGCTCGGCGGGGTCGTCGAGGTCCTGGCCTACGGCCTGCCGCCGGGGCTCGGCAGCTCCGTGCACTGGGACCGGCGCCTGGACAGCAAGCTCGCCGCCGCGCTCATGGGGATCCAGGCGATCAAGGGCGTGGAGGTCGGCGACGGGTTCGACGTCGCCCGCCGGCGCGGCAGCCAGGTGATGGACGAGATCGTCCGCGGCGAGGCCGGGCTCACCCGCACCAGCGGCCGGCTCGGGGGCACCGAGGGCGGCATGTCGAGCGGCGAGGTGCTGCGCGTCCGGGCGGCCATGAAGCCGATCAGCACCGTCCCGCGGGCGCTGCGGACGATCGACACCGCCACCGGGGAGTCGGCCGTCGCCCACCACCAGCGCAGCGACGTCTGCGCCGTGCCGGCGGCGGGGGTCGTCGCCGAGTCGATGGTCGCCCTGGTGCTCGCCGACGTCGCCCTGGAGAAGTTCGGCGGCGACTCGGTCGACGAGACCCGCCGCAACTGCGCGGCCTACCTCGACGGGCTCGCCGTCCGATGAGGACCGTGCGATGAGTCCGCTGCTCGTGCTCGTCGGCCCGCCCGGCGCCGGCAAGAGCACGGTCGGCCGGCTGGCCGCCGAGCTGCTCGACGTGGGCTTCCGCGACACCGACCTCGACATCGTCGCCGCCGTCGGCAAGCCGATCAGCGAGGTCTTCGTCGACGACGGCGAGGAGCACTTCCGGGCGCTCGAGCGCGCGGCCGTCGCGACGGCGCTCGCCGAGCACGACGGCGTGCTGAGCCTGGGCGGGGGAGCGGTGCTCGACCCCGAGACGCGTGGGCTGCTGCGCGAGCACCGGGTCGTGCTCCTCGAGGCCGACCTCGGCACCGCCACCTCGCGGGTCGGGCTCAACCGCGACCGGCCGGTGCTGGCGCTGAACCCGCGCGCCGTGCTCAAGGTGCTGCTCGAGCAGCGGATGCCGCTCTACCGCGAGGTCGCCACCGACGTCGTCGACACCAACGGCAGGACCGTGCGCGCGGTGGCCGACGCGGTCGTGGCCCTGCTGGCGGCGCGGCCGTGAGCGACCCGACCCGCATCCGCGTCGGCGGCGACCGGCCGTACGACGTCGTCATCGGTGAGGGGCTGCTCGGCGAGCTCGACGAGCTGCTGCGCGGCAGCGCCCGCGTCGCGGTCGTCCACCCGGCGTCGCTGCGCGAGACCGCGGAGGCCGTGCGGGCCGACCTCGAGGCGGGCGGCCGGCAGGCGCACGCCGTCGAGGTGCCCGACGGAGAGGGCCAGAAGGACCTCAAGGTCGCGGCGTACCTCTGGGACGTCCTCGGGCAGGTCGGCTTCACCCGCACCGACGCCCTGGTCGCCGTCGGCGGCGGCGCGACGACCGACCTGACCGGCTTCGTCGCGGCGACCTGGCTGCGGGGCGTGCCGGTGGTGCACGTGCCGACGACCCTGCTCGGCATGGTCGACGCCGCCGTCGGCGGCAAGACCGGCATCAACACCGCCGCCGGCAAGAACCTCGTCGGCGCGTTCCACCCGCCGGCGGGCGTCGTGTGCGACCTGACGGCGCTGCAGACGATGCCCAAGCACGACTACGTGGCCGGGCTGGCCGAGGTCGTCAAGGTCGGCTTCACCCACGACCCGCGGATCCTGGAGCTCCTCGAGCAGGACCCGAGGGCGGCGCAGTCGCCGGGCGGTCCCCACACGCGCGAGCTGGTCGAGCGCGCGGTCGCCGTCAAGGCCGCGGTGGTCGGCGACGACCTCACCGAGCAGGGGTCGCGCGAGTTCCTGAACTACGGCCACACGCTGGCGCACGCCATCGAGAAGGTCGAGGACTACCGCTGGCGGCACGGCGCCGCCGTGTCGGTCGGGCTGGCCTTCGTCGCCGAGCTCGGGCGGCTCGCCGGGCGGCTCGACGACGCGACCGCCGCCCGCCACCGGAGCGTCCTCGAGTCGGTCGGGCTGCCGACGTCGTACTCCGGCGAGTGGGCGCGCGTGCGCGCCGCGATGGCGGTCGACAAGAAGTCGCGCGGCGACCGGCTGCGCTTCGTCGTGCTCGACGCGCTGGCCAGCCCGCGCATCCTCGAGGACCCCGATCCGGGGCTGCTCGTGGCGGCGTACGAGGAGGTGCGGCGCGACCGCGGCCCCGAGGTCTACCTCTAGCGACGGACCGGCGGGACTCCCGTCCGGCTGGACCGCCGTCGGCAGGCCGCGGGCGCCCGCCCTCGGTCCGCTCCGCCCCGCCCCGCGAGGTGGACGGCGGAGCATCCGCGCGCAGCGGGGCACCGTGGCCGGTTCCGGACAATCGCCGCGTCGGTCCTGGTCGGAGCGTGTGAGCTGGATTACCGTCCGTTCCTGAAACGATTCATGACCTGAAGGAGCGACATGTCCGGTCCTCGACCCTCTTTCGCGTTGACGCGGCGCGGCCTGTTCGGCCTGTCGGCGGCCGCCGTCGGAGCCGCGGTGCTCCCGCGGGCGGCGCAGGCGGCGCCGAGCACGGGCACGGGGCGTGCACTGCTGCACGACTTCGCCACGCCGGGTCCGGCGACCGCTGCAGGCTTCCGGTGGTGGTGGCCGCACGGGCTGGTCGACCCGGTGGAGATCGCGCGCGAGGTCGACCAGGTCGCCGACGCCGGCTTCGGCTCGCTCGAGATCACCGACGTCACCCACAGCCTGAGCGCCCGCAAGATCGCCGTCGACGTCCGCACGCACGGCTGGGGCACGGCCCCCTGGGTCGCCGGCGTGGAGGCGGCCCTGCGGCGCGCCTCCGAGCGGGGACTGACCGTCGACATCGCCGTGGGCCCGTCCTGGCCGGCGGCCGTCCCGGGCATCACCCCGGATGACGACGCGGCCTGCACCGAGCTGGCGCACGGGCGCGTGTCGGTGCCCTCGGGCACGACGTACGACGGTGTCGTGCCCGAGCCGGTCGTCGCGCCGCACGCGGGCTCGAACCGTCGCACGCTGGTCGCGGTGCAGGCCGGCCGCACCACCGGTGTTCCGGACCGCAACGGCATCCTGACGATGGTCCAGGAGTCCCTGGTGGACCTGACCGACTCGGTCACGGACGGTCGCCTGACGTGGACCCCGCCGACGGACGGCGACTGGGTGCTGCTGTCGTACTGGCGCCGCGGCTCGGCCCAGGAGCCCGAGGCCGGTCCGCACACCGACCCGCGGTCGTACGTCGTCGACCACTTCAGCGCCGCCGGCTCGCAGGCCGTCATCGACGTGTGGGAGGACCTCGTCCTCACGCCGACCGTCCGCGAGCTGCTGCGCACGGCGGGCGGCAACCTGTTCGAGGACTCCCTCGAGATCGAGACCGGGGCGACCATCTGGACGCCGCGCATGCTCGAGGAGTTCCGCGCCCGGGCGGGCTACGACCTCGTGCCCTACCTGCCCGTCGTGATCGAGCAGAAGGAGAAGTACCTGTTCGTCTACGACGCGGTCACGACGACCCGCGTGCGCGACGACTTCAACCAGGTGCTGTCCGACCTCTACCGCGACCACCACCTGCTGGCGCTGCAGCGCTGGGCGCGGGGCCTGGGCCTGGGGCTGCGCGTGCAGCCGTACGGCCTCGAGACCGACACCCTCGAGCACTCGGCGCTGGTCGACGTGCCGGAGACGGAGTCGCTGGGCTTCAAGAACCTCGACGACTACCGCGTCATGAGCGGTGGCCGTGACATGGCCGGCAAGACCGTGCTGTCGTGCGAGGCCGCCTGCTACAACGGCGCCGCCTACAGCACCACCTGGGACCGCGCCCTGCAGACGATCAACAGCGTCTACGCGGGCGGGGTCAACAAGGCGATGCTGCACGGCTTCGCCTACGCCGACGTGCCGGGCGTGACCTGGCCCGGCTTCGCCGCCTTCTCGCCGTACTACAACGGCGCGGTGGGCTTCGGCGAGGCGTGGGGCCCGCGCACCCCCACCTGGCAGCACGTCCCCGACGTGTCCGGCTACCTCGCGCGCACGCAGCTCGTCCTGCAGAGCGGCACGCCGCGGTACGACATCGTCTTCCTGCGCCAGAAGGGCTGAACCTCCACGGGCATCGGCGCCCCGTGGGCGACGAACGACGGCATCCCCCGCGGCTGGACCCACTCGTTCGCGACGCCTGCACTGCTCGACCTGCCGTCGGCGGTCGTCCGCGACGGGCGCCTCGCGCCCGACGGCCCGGCCTACAAGGCCGTGGTCGTCGGCCCCGACCAGTTCCGCGGTGGCGAGCGCACCATGGCGGTGTCGACGGCGCGCCGGCTGCTCTCGCTGGCCCGTCAGGGGCTGCGCGTCGTGCTGCTCGGCGACTGGTCGGCCCCCGAGCCGGTCGGCCGCGCGGAGCCGGGTGAGGCCGCCCAGCTGAAGGGCCTGGTCGACGCGCTGGCGGCCCTGCCGACGACGCGGACGATCGCGGACCAGAACGACATCCCGATCGCCCTGGCCGAGCTCGGCGTCACGCCCGACGTGGTCAAGGAGGCCTCGACGGTGATGACGGTGCGCCGGGTCCTGCCGGACGCCGACCTCTACTACGTCGCCAACGCCAAGCACGCCGAGAGCCGCAAGCTCGTGCGTGTGGTGCAGGACGTCTGGCTGACGTCGTCCGACCGCTCGGCGGTGCCGTGGACGATGGACGCCTGGACCGGCGAGGTGAGCCCCGTCGCCCTGTGGGACCGCGACGGCGACCGGGTGCGCGTGGCCGTCGACCTGCTGCCCGGCCAGAGCACGGTCGTGGCCCTCGCCGCACCGGGCTGGGCCCCCGGTCGGTCCGGGCTGCACGCCACGTCGTCCGAGGCGCAGGTGCGCGAGGGGACCGGCAGCCTGTTCCTGCGCGCGCAGGCGGCCGGCACCTTCCGCACGACGCTGTCCGACGGACGCGTCGTCCGCAGCTCGGTCGGCGCCGTCCCGGCACCGCTCGCGCTGACGTCCTGGGAGCTCGAGGTCGAGGACTGGCAGCCGGGCGCCACGGTCACCGAGACGGTGAAGCCGCTGCGGCACGTGTCGCTGACGGCGCTCGCCCCCTGGACGGCCGTCCCCGGGCTGGAGGACGTGTCGGGCATCGGCCGCTACCGCACCACGGTGGAGCTCGGCAAGGAGTGGACGGCCGAGCACGGCGCGCTGCTCGAGCTCGGGGAGGTCAACGACACCTTCCGGGTGACCGTCAACGACCAGCTGCTGCCGGCCGTCGACGTCCTCGACACCACGGTCGACGTCGGCCGCTACCTGCACCGGGGCAGCAACACCATCGAGGTCGAGGTGGCGACGACCCTGTTCAACCGGCTGCGCACGGTCACCCCGGAGGTCTACGGCACGAACGGCCGGCAGGCGTACGGCCTCGTCGGGCCGGTCCGCCTCGTCCCGTACGCCGAGCAGCGCCTGCGCTGACCGGACTCCGCCCGTCCCGGGGAGCCCCCGGGACGGGCGGACGGTCGGCACGGCCCGCTTGGCTACCCTGGCAGCTGACCCGGCTCCTCGAGAACAACGGTGTGCACAGTGGCGACCACGAACGACCTGAAGAACGGCATGGTGCTCAACCTCGACAACGGCCTGTGGGCCGTCAACGAGTTCCAGCACGTCAAGCCCGGCAAGGGCGGTGCCTTCGTGCGCACGACGCTCAAGAACGTCCTGACCGGCAAGGTCGTCGACAAGACGTTCAACGCCGGCACCAAGGTCGAGGTCGCCACCGTCGACAAGCGAGCGATGACCTACCTCTACAAGGAGGGCACCGACTACGTCTTCATGGACGGCGACACCTTCGACCAGCTCCCCGTCCCCGAGCGGACCCTGGGCACGGTGAAGGACTACCTGCTCGAGAACATGGAGGCGACCGTCGCCATGCACGAGGGCGAGGCGCTCTACGTCGAGCTGCCCGCCAGCGTCGAGCTGCTCGTCGCCCACACCGACCCCGGGCTGCAGGGCGACCGCTCCACCGGCGGCACGAAGCCCGCGACCCTCGAGACCGGTGCGGAGATCGCGGTCCCGCTGTTCCTCACGACCGGTGAGAAGATCAAGGTCGACACCCGCGACGGCCGCTACCTGGGTCGGGTCAACTCCTAGGTGGGTGCCCGCAGCAAGGCCCGCAAGCGCGCGCTCGACGTCCTCTACGAGTCGGCGCAGCGCTCGACGGACCCGATGGCGACGCTGCGCGAGCGGCTCGCGCAGAGCGACCCACCCGTGCCGCAGTACGCCGCCGACCTCGTCGAGGGCGTCGTCGCCCACGGCGAGCGCATCGACGAGCTCCTCTCGACCTACGCCGAGGAGTGGACGCTCGACCGCATGCCGCCCGTCGACCTCGCCGCCCTGCGGATCGGGACGTACGAGCTGCTGTGGTGCGACGACGTGCCCGACGGCGTGGCCGTGAGCGAGGCCGTCGAGCTCGTCGGCAGCCTGTCGACCGACGAGTCGGCCGGCTTCGTCAACGGCCTGCTCGGCCGGCTCATGTCGCTCAAGCCGAGCCTGGCCGTCTGAGCCCGACGGGCCTGCGCGCCGCCCACGCGCTGGTCGACGGACCGTCCTGCACCCATCGCGGTCGCCAGGGCTGCGAGCCGTGTGCGGGACGGTACGCGCACACGCCCGCCGCTACGCCTCGAGGGCGCGCCGGGCCTCGGGGGACAGGACGCCCCAGCCGATCAGCTGCTCAGTGAGCACAGTCGGTGACGCATCGTAGATGACGGCGAGTGACCGCATGTCCTCGTGGCGGATCGACAGGACCCGGCCGTTGTAGTCGCCGCGCTGGCTCTGGATCGTCGCGGCGTAGCGCGCGAGCGGCGCCGCCTTGTCGGCCGGCACGGAGGACAGCTGCTCGAGGTCGATGATGATGCGCGAGCTCGGCTCGATCACCGTGCCCGCGTGTCCCTCGGGCAGCAGCTCGTTCACCGGCACGCCGTAGAACTCGGCGAGCTCGGAGAGCCGCTGGACCGTCACCGCGCGGTCACCGCGCTCGTACGACCCGACCACGACCGCCTTCCAGCGGCCCTGGCTCTTCTCCTCCACGCCGTGCAGGGACAGGCCCTGCTGGGTGCGGATGGCGCGCAGCCGAGCGCCGAGCGCCTTTGCGTAGTCCGTCACAACTGTGCTCCCGTCGTCAGGCGCACCCCGCCGTGGGGTGCGTCGTCAGCTCCGGGGCGTCGGTCTCACCACTGGCTCGACCGGGGACCGACCAGGACGGTTGTCCTGGCCGGGGTGACCGCACGTCCCCCGGTGTCACAGCCTCGCCACGATTACTGACAGTGACGCTAGGCGGGGACGCTTGACGGGTCAAGTGACGTCACCCGCTCGGGTGTCGTGTCGTACCCGGACGGTGGAGCTCCGGTGTAGCGTCGCAGACCGTTCCGCACCTCCACCGAGCCCGTCCCGTGAGGCGGGAGAGGAGGCCGCTGTGACGGCTCGCCCGTCCATGCCGTCGTCCGAGTCGACCCCGGCGCCAGGGGCTGTCCGGCCCGTCCTGCAGGGTCCGGACGTCGTCCGGGTGGTCGACCGCATGGCGCACGAGCTGCTCGAGAAGACCGGCGGAGCCCCGGACGTCGTCCTGATGGGCATCCCGACCCGCGGCACCACCCTCGCCCGCCGGCTCGCCGCCCGCGTCGAGGCCTTCGAGGGCCGCACCGTCCCGACCGGCAGCCTCGACGTGACGCTGTACCGCGACGACCTGCGGCTCAAGCGCCCGCGGGCGCTCGAGCCGACCGCCGTGCCGGCCGGCGGCGTCGACGGCCGGCTGGTCGTCCTCGTCGACGACGTGCTGTTCTCCGGCCGCACGGTCCGCGCCGCCCTCGACGCGCTCGCCGACCTCGGCCGGCCACGGGCCGTCCAGCTCGCGGTCCTCGTCGACCGGGGCCACCGCGAGCTGCCGATCCGCGCCGACTACGTCGGCAAGAACATCCCGACCTCCCTGGTCGAGAGCGTGCGGGTGCTGCTCACCGAGGACGACGGGCGCGACGCCGTGCTGCTCGGCGCGGCGGGCGCTCGGGAAGGCACCGACCGGTGAGGCGCCACCTGCTGTCGGCCGCCGACCTGACCCGCGAGGACGCCACGCTGGTCCTCGACACGGCCGAGGAGCTGGCCCGGGTCTCCCGGGCGGCGACGGTGAAGAAGCTGCCCACCCTGCGCGGGCGCACCGTCGTCAACCTGTTCTTCGAGGACTCGACCCGCACCCGCACGTCGTTCGAGCTGGCGGCCAAGCGCCTGTCGGCCGACGTCCTCAACTTCTCCGCCAAGGGCTCGAGCGTCTCCAAGGGCGAGACGCTCAAGGACACCGCGCTCACGCTCGAGGCGATGGGCTCGGACGCCGTCGTGTGCCGCCACTCCTGGTCGGGCGCGCCGGCCAACCTCTCGCGCTGGGTCCGCGGCTCGGTCGTCAACGCCGGCGACGGCACCCACGAGCACCCCACGCAGGCGCTGCTGGACGCCTTCACCATGCGGCGGCGCCTCGGCCGCGTCGAGGGCCTGAGGGTCACGATCGTCGGCGACGTCCTGCACAGCCGGGTCGCCCGCTCGAACGTCCTGCTCCTGCACACGCTCGGCGCCGAGGTGACGCTCGTCGCGCCTCCGACCCTGCTCCCGGTCGGCGTGGGCTCCTGGCCGACGGCGGTGTCGTACGACCTCGACGCCGTCCTGCCGACCTCCGACGTCGTGATGATGCTGCGCGTGCAGCGCGAGCGGATGAGCCCGACCGGCGAGCGGGCCACCGCCTACTTCCCGAGCGCGCGGGAGTACGCCCGCCGCTACGGCCTCGACGTGCGCCGCGCGCAGGCGCTGCCGGAGGCCGCCGTCGTCATGCACCCCGGCCCGATGGTGCGCGGCATGGAGATCGCCCCGGAGGTCGCCGACGGCGCGCGCTCCACGGTCCAGGAGCAGGTCGCCAACGGCGTCAGCGTCCGCATGGCCGTGCTCTACCTGCTGCTCGGCGGCGCGGTGCCGGCGATCGGCGCACCCGTGGAGGCGACCGCATGACCGCCTGGCTGCTCAAGGACGTCCGGCCGTACGGCGAGGACGCCGTCGACGTGCGCCTGGTCGACGGCCGCATCGCCGAGGTCGGTCCGGACCTGTCCGACGGCGCCGGGCGGGTGCTCGACGGCCGGGGCGGCGTGCTGCTGCCGGGCCTGGTCGACCTGCACACCCACCTGCGCGAGCCGGGCCGGGAGGACGCCGAGACCGTCGAGACCGGCACCCTCGCCGCGGCCCTGGGCGGCTTCACCGCCGTCCACGCCATGGCCAACACCGACCCGGTCGCCGACACCGCCGGCGTGGTCGAGCAGGTCTGGCGGCTCGGCCGCGACGCCGGGCACTGCGACGTCGCCCCCGTCGGCGCGGTGACGATCGGCCTGCGCGGCGAGTCGATGGCCGAGCTGGGCACCATGGCCGACAGCGCCGCGCGCGTGCGCGTCTTCTCCGACGACGGCAGGTGCGTCAGCGACGCCGGGCTCATGCGGCGGGCGCTGGAGTACGTCAAGGCCTTCGACGGCGTCATCGCCCAGCACGCGCAGGAGCCGCGGCTGACCGTCGGCGCGCAGATGAACGAGGGCGTCACCTCCTCGATGCTCGGCCTCACCGGCTGGCCGGCGGTCGCCGAGGAGGCCGTCATCGCCCGCGACTGCCTGCTCACCGCCCACGTCGGCAGCCGCCTGCACGTCTGCCACGTCAGCACCGCCGGCAGCGTCGAGCTGATCCGGTGGGCCAAGAGCAAGGGCTGGGACGTCACCGCCGAGGTCACGCCCCACCACCTGGTGCTCACCGACGACCTCGCGTCGACGTACGACCCCGTCTTCAAGGTGAACCCACCGCTGCGGACGGCCGCCGACGTCGAGGCGCTGCGGGCCGGGCTCGCCGACGGCACGATCGACGTCGTCGCGACCGACCACGCGCCGCACGCCCTCGAGGACAAGGAGGCCGAGTGGGGCGCCGCCCTGCCCGGCATGACCGGCCTCGAGACGGCGCTCGCGGTCGTCGTGCAGACGATGGTCGAGCCGGGCCGGCTGACGTGGCGCCAGGTCGCGGAGCGGCTGTCGGCGACGCCCGCCCGCATCGGCCGCCTGCCGGACCACGGCCGTCCGCTGGCCGTCGGCGAGCCGGCGAACGTCGTCCTGGTCGACCCGGGCGCCTGCTGGACGGTCGACCCGCGCGCGTCGGCCAGCCGCAGCCGCAACACGCCCTTCGCGGGCCGCGAGCTGCCGTCGCGGGTCGTCGCGACGTTCCTGCGCGGCACGCCGACGGTGCTCGACGGCGCACCCGCGCCCCGTGAGCCGTGACGGGCTCGCCATGAGCTCCCGCGTCCTGCTCACCACGGGGGTCCTGCTCGCCGTCGTCCTGCTCTGGCTGCTCATGCTCAAGGGCTGGCGCGGCCGCGTCCGCAGGCAGGGCGACCTGCCGCCGCCGCCCCGACCACCCGACGTCGCCGGTGAGGTCGTCGTGCCGGCGACGCCCGGGCTGTTCATCGGCACGACGTTCGCCGACGACTGGCTCGACCGGGTCGCCGTGCACGACCTCGCCCACCGTGCCGCCGGCTGGATCCGGCTCGACACCCTCGGCGTCCGGATCGAGCGCGAGGGACTGCCCGACCTGTTCCTGCCGTACGGCGACATCGAGCAGGCGGGTCTCGGCGACGCGCTCGCCGGCAAGGTCATCGGTACGGAGGGGATGGTCCTGCTCGACTGGCGGCTGGGCAGCCGGCTGCTCACGAGCGGCTTCCGCGCCGACGACCACGGGGCCCACCGCCGCCTCGTCGACGCCGTCACCGCCCACCTGCCGACCCGCCAGGCCCCACACGACTCGGAGGCTCCGTGACCCCCGCCCTGCTCGTCCTCGAGGACGGCCGCACCTTCCGGGGCGAGGCCTACGGCGCCGTCGGCGAGACCTTCGGCGAGGCCGTCTTCAACACCGGCATGACCGGCTACCAGGAGACGCTCACCGACCCGAGCTACCACCGCCAGGTCGTCGTCATGACGGCCCCCCACATCGGCAACACCGGCGCCAACGACGACGACCCCGAGTCGTCCCGCATCTGGGTGAGCGGCTACGTCGTGCGCGAGCCCAGCCGGGTGTCGAGCAGCTGGCGCAGCCGCCGGTCGCTCGACGAGGAGCTGGCCGGGCAGGGCGTCGTCGGGATCTCCGGCGTCGACACCCGCGCGCTCACCCGTCACCTGCGCGAACGCGGCGCCATGAAGGTCGGCATCTTCAGCGGCGATGCGGTTCCCCCCGTCGCCGACGCGGTGGAGCGGGTCGCGGCCAGCCCAGCGATGGAGGGCGCCGACCTGGCGCACGAGGTGACCACGGCGCAGCCGTACGTCGTGCCCGCGCAGGGCGAGAAGCGGTTCGTCGTCGCGGCGCTCGACCTGGGCATCAAGACGAGCACCCCTCGCTCCATGAGCGCACGGGGCTGCGAGGTGCACGTCCTGCCGGCGACCGCCACCGGCGACGACCTGCTGGCGCTGTCGCCGGACGGGGTGTTCCTCTCGAACGGCCCCGGCGACCCGGCCACCACCGACGGGCCGGTCGCCGCGACGAAGCGGGTGCTCGAGGCGGGCGTGCCGCTGTTCGGCATCTGCTTCGGCAACCAGATCCTCGGCCGCGCGCTCGACCTCGGGACGTTCAAGCTCCGCTACGGCCACCGCGGGGTGAACCAGCCGGTGCAGGAGGTCCACACCCGGCGGGTGCACGTCACCAGCCACAACCACGGCTTCGCCGTCGACGCCCCGGTCGGGCGGCCGTTCGACACGCCGTACGGCCGCGCCGAGGTCAGCCACGTCGACCTCAACGACGGGGTCGTCGAGGGGCTGCGGCTGCTGGAGGCGAGGGCCTTCTCGGTGCAGTACCACCCGGAGGCCGCACCCGGGCCGCACGACGCCACCGGGCTGTTCGACACCTTCGCCCGCCTGATGGAGGCCTGATGCCCAAGCGCGAGGACCTGCGCCACGTCCTGGTCATCGGGTCGGGTCCGATCCTGATCGGCCAGGCCGCGGAGTTCGACTACTCCGGCACGCAGGCCTGCCGGGTGCTCAGGGCCGAGGGGCTGCGGGTCACCCTGATCAACTCCAACCCGGCGACGATCATGACCGACCCGGAGTTCGCCGACGCGACCTACCTCGAGCCGATCACGCCGGAGTTCGTCACGAAGGTGATCGAGCAGGAGCGCCCCGACGCCCTGCTCGCGACGCTCGGCGGCCAGACGGCGCTCAACGCCGCGATGTCGCTGCACGAGGCTGGGGTGCTCGAGCGCTACGGCGTCGAGCTCATCGGCGCCGACGTCGACGCGATCCGCCGCGGCGAGGACCGCCAGGAGTTCAAGCAGGTCGTCGCGGCCATCGGCGCCGAGAGCGCCCGCAGCGCGGTCTGCCACACCATGGACGAGGTGCTCGCCGCCACCGCGGAGCTCGGCTACCCGGTCGTCGTGCGCCCCTCGTTCACGATGGGCGGCAGCGGCTCGGGCATCGCCCACGACGAGGCGGCGCTGCACCGCATCGCCGGCGGCGGGCTCGTCGCGAGCCCGACCACGGAGGTGCTGCTCGAGGAGTCGATCCTGGGGTGGAAGGAGTACGAGCTCGAGCTCATGCGCGACCGCAACGACAACGTCGTGGTCATCTGCTCGATCGAGAACCTCGACCCGATGGGCGTGCACACCGGCGACTCCGTCACCGTCGCGCCGGCGCTGACCCTGACCGACCGCGAGTACCAGCGCATGCGCGACATCGCGATCGACGTCATCCGCGCGGTGGGCGTGGACACCGGCGGCTGCAACATCCAGTTCGCCGTCGAGCCCGACACCGGCCGGATCGTCGTCATCGAGATGAACCCGCGCGTCAGCCGGTCGTCCGCGCTGGCGTCCAAGGCGACCGGCTTCCCGATCGCCAAGATCGCCGCCCGGCTCGCGATCGGCTACACGCTCGACGAGATCCCCAACGACATCACCCGGGAGACGCCGGCGTCGTTCGAGCCGTCGCTCGACTACGTCGTGGTGAAGATCCCGCGCTTCGCCTTCGAGAAGTTCCCGGGCGCCGACCCCGAGCTGACGACGACGATGAAGAGCGTCGGCGAGGCGATGGCGATGGGCCGCTCGTTCGTCGAGGCGCTGCAGAAGGCGATGCGGTCGCTCGAGCAGACGCCGGCGGGCTTCTGGGTCGAGCCGGACCCCGAAGGCACCGCCGAGGACTTCCTCGCGCGGGCGCGGGTGCCGCACGACGGCCGGCTGCTCGCCGTCGAGCGGGCGCTGCGGCTCGGCGCGACGCCCGAGCAGGTGCACGAGACCACCGGCATCGACCCGTGGTTCGTCGACCAGGTCCTCTCGCTCGTCGAGCTGCGGGCCGAGCTGGAGGCGGCGCCCGACCTCGACGAGCCGCTGCTGCGCCGGGCCAAGCGGATGGGTTGCAGCGACCGGCAGATCGCCGCGGTGCGCGGCCTGGCCGAGGCGCAGGTCCGTGCCCGGCGCTGGGAGCTCGGCGTGCGGCCGGTCTACAAGACCGTCGACACCTGCGCGGCGGAGTTCGCCGCCGAGACGCCGTACCACTACAGCTCCTACAGCCACTTCGGTGAGGGCGAGGAGACCGAGGTCGCCCCCTCGGGCCGCCGCAAGGTGCTCATCCTCGGCAGCGGGCCCAACCGCATCGGGCAGGGCATCGAGTTCGACTACGCCTGCGTGCACGCCTCGTTCGCGCTGGCCGACGCCGGCTTCGAGACCGTGATGGTCAACTGCAACCCCGAGACGGTCTCGACCGACTACGACACGAGCGACCGGCTCTACTTCGAGCCGCTCACCGTCGAGGACGTGCTGGAGGTCGTCGCCGCCGAGCAGGAGTCGGCGCGCGCGGGCGGTGGCGAGGTCGTCGGCGTCATCGTGCAGCTCGGCGGGCAGACGCCGCTGCGGCTGGCCCAGGAGCTCAAGGACGCCGGTGTCCCGATCGTCGGGACGAGCCCCGAGGCGATCCACCTGGCCGAGGACCGCGGCGCGTTCGGCGACGTCCTGGCGGCCGCCGGCCTGCCCGCCCCCCGCTACGGGCTCGCGACGTCGTACGACGAGGCGCGCGCCATCGCCGAGGGCATCGGGTACCCGGTGCTGGTGCGGCCGTCGTACGTCCTCGGCGGGCGAGGCATGGAGATCGTGCACAGCGACGAGATGCTCGTCGACCACATCCAGCGGTCGGCCCTGATCGGCCCGGATCACCCGGTGCTCGTCGACCGGTTCCTCGAGGACGCCGTCGAGATCGACGTCGACGCCCTGTTCGACGGGACCGAGCTCTACCTCGCCGGCGTCATGGAGCACATCGAGGAGGCCGGCATCCACTCCGGCGACTCGGCCTGCGCCCTGCCGCCGATCACGCTCGGCCGGGCCGACCTCGAGCGCATCCGCACCAGCACCCTCGGCATCGCCGCGGGCGTGGGGGTGCGCGGGCTGCTCAACGTGCAGTACGCCCTGAAGGACGACGTGCTCTACGTCCTCGAGGCCAACCCGCGGGCGAGCCGCACCGTGCCGTTCGTGTCCAAGGCGACGGCCGTGCCGGTCGCCAAGGCCGCGGCCCGGATCATGCTCGGTGCGACCGTCGCCGGCCTGCGCGCCGAGGGCCTGCTGCCCCGCACGGGCGACGGCGGCGACCTGCCGTACGACGCGCCGATCTCGGTGAAGGAGGCGGTGCTGCCGTTCGGCCGGTTCCGCACCTCGCAGGGGGAGGGCATGGACACCGTGCTCGGCCCGGAGATGAAGTCGACCGGCGAGGTGATGGGCATCGACAGCGTCTTCGGGACGGCCTACGCCAAGAGCCAGGCCGCGGCGTACGGCGAGCTGCCGACCAAGGGCCGGGTGTTCGTCAGCGTGGCCAACCGCGACAAGCGGGCGATGCTGTTCCCGGTCAAGCGGCTGCACGACCTCGGCTTCGAGGTGCTCGCGACCGAGGGGACGGCGGAGGTGCTGCGGCGCAACGGCGTCCCGACGACGCTGGTCGGCAAGCACTCGCAGGGGCGCGGCGACGACGTCGTGCCGCTCATCCTGGCCGGCGAGGTCGACCTGGTCGTCAACACGCCGTTCGGCATCGGCACCCGACGCGACGGCTACGAGATCCGCACCGCCACGGTCCAGGCGGGCGTCCCGTGCATCACCACGATCCAGGGCGCGGCGGCGTGCGTGCAGGGCATCGAGGCGCTGGTGCGCGGCGACATCGGCGTGCGCTCGCTGCAGGAGCACCATGCTCGGCTGGCCGGGGCCCGCACGGAGGCCCGCTGATGCCGGTCCAGGTCACCGGCGAGGTGGTCACCGTCAAGCGGATCGGCGCCTACACGGCGATGACGGTCACCGCGCCGGGCATCCCCGAGCTGACGCGGCCCGGGCACTTCGTCGGGGTGCAGGTGGGCGGGCCCGAGTCGAGCATGCTGCTGCGGCGGGCGTTCGCGCTGCACGACGTGCAGCCGCGCGGGGTCTACGGCGGCACGGTGCAGTTCGTCTTCGCCGTGCACGGCAAGGGCACGGCGTGGCTCGCCGGGCGGCGGCCGCAGGACCGGCTCGACCTCGTCGGGCCGCTGGGCAGGCCGTTCCGGCTGCCGGCCCACCCGGTCAACGCGACGCTGGTGGGCGGCGGCTACGGCAGCGCGCCGCTGCTGCCGCTCGCACGGGTCCTGCGCGAGCGCGGGTGCCGGGTGTCGTTCGTGCTCGGGGCGGGCAGCGTCGACCGGCTGTTCGGCCACCTCGACGCCAAGCGGATCGCCGACTCGATCGCGGTCACGACCGACGACGGCTCGCTGGGCACGCGGGGGCGGGTGTCGGACGTGCTCCCGTCGGTCATGGCGCGCACCGACTGCGACGTCGTCTACGCGTGCGGTCCCATGGCCATGCTGCAGGCCGTCGCCGAGCAGGCCGCCGCACGGGGGATCGCCTCGCAGGTCGCGGTGGAGGAGTCGATGGCGTGCGGCATCGGGGTGTGCATGACGTGCGTGCTGCCGGTCGTCGGCGACGACGGCCTGACCCGCATGGTCCGCTCCTGCGTCGAGGGACCGGTCTTCCCCGGCGACCGCGTGCGGTGGGACGACGTCGGCAGCGTGCCGCCGGACACGGTCGGCGCGGTCTCCGCCCCGGGAGCGCACCGGTGACGGTCGACCTGACGACCCGCCTCGCCGGCGTCGAGTTCCCGAACCCGGTCTTCACCGCCTCCGGCTGCGCCGCCGCGGGTCAGGAGCTGTCCGCGTTCTTCGACGTCGCCTCCCTCGGCGGGGTCGTGACCAAGTCGATCATGATGGCGCCGCGCTCGGGGCGGGCGACGCCGCGGATGGCCGAGACGCCCAGCGGCATGGTCAACTCGATCGGGCTGCAGGGGCCGGGCATCGAGGCGTTCCTCGAGCGCGATCTCGCCTGGCTGGCCGCCTCGGGCGCGCGCGCCGTCGTCTCGATCGCCGGTGGCAGCGTCGACGAGTACACGCAGCTGGCGCAGAAGCTGCGCGGCCGGCCGGGCATCGCGATGGTCGAGGTCAACATCTCCTGCCCCAACGTCGAGGACCGCGGGCAGGTGTTCGCCTGCGACCCGTCCGCCGCCTCGAACGTGGTGGACGCCGTGCGGCGCAACACCTCGACCGGCGTCCCGGTGTTCGCCAAGCTGTCGCCGGACGTCACCGACATCACCGAGATCGCCCGTGCCTGCGTCGACGCCGGCGCCGACGGGCTGTCGGTCATCAACACGCTGCTCGGCATGGTCATCGACACCACGACGATGCGCCCGGTGCTCGGCGGCGTCACCGGCGGCCTGAGCGGCCCGGCGATCCGGCCGGTGGCCGTGCGCTGCGTCTGGCAGGTCCACGCGGCGCTGCCCGACGTGCCGATCCTGGGCATGGGCGGCATCCGGAGCGGGCTCGACGCGCTGGAGTTCCTGCTCGCCGGGGCGAGCGCGGTGAGCGTCGGCACGAGCGTGTTCGGCGACCCGTCCGCGCCGGTGCGCGTCCTGCGCGAGCTCGAGCAGGCGCTCGCCGACCGCGGCATCGACCGGCTGGCCGACGTGGTCGGCCTCGCCCACCGGCCGCCGGACACGTACGTCCCGGAGGACCCCGACCCGGTGGGCGACGAGCTCGTCCCCGCCTCGACCGAGGAGACCGCGTGAAGGCTCCCGTCGCGGTCGCGCTCGACGCGCCCGACGCCGAGACAGCGGCCCGCTGGGCGCAGGCGGTCGCGCCCCACGTCGCCGTGCTGAAGGTCGGGCTGGAGCTGTTCTGCCGCAGCGGCCCGTCGGTGGTCGACCGGGTCCGCGACGCGTCGGGGGCGGGGCTGTTCCTCGACCTCAAGCTCCACGACATCCCCAACACCGTCGCCGGAGCCGCCCGGTCCGTCGCGCGCCTGGCGCCGACCTACCTGACGGTGCACGCCGTCGGCGGCGCGGCCATGGTGCGGGCCGCCGTCGAGGCCGCCCCCGAGGTGACGATCGCGGCGGTGACCGTGCTGACCTCGGCCGACGACGCGACGCTCGCCGACGTGGGGCTCGCCGGGCCGTCGCTGGACGCCGTGCGGCGGCTGTCCGTGCTCTCGGTCGACGCCGGCGCGCGGGCGCTCGTCTGCTCACCGCAGGAGGTCGCCGCCGTCCGCGCCGAGGTCGGCCCCGGCATCACGCTCATCACACCGGGCGTCCGGCCGGCCGGCGCCGCCGCGGACGACCAGGCCCGCGTCGCGACGCCGGAGCAGGCGCTGGCCGACGGCGCCGACCTGCTGGTCGTCGGCCGGCCCATCACCGGGGCGGCCGACCCGGGTGCGGCTGCCGCCCGGCTGGCCGCGGGCCTGCTGCGCCGCTGACCCGTCGCCGGCGTCTCGCAGGCAGGTGCGGGGCCGTCCGCTCCGGCGGCATGATCACGTCCCGACACGCCGCGCGTCGTACGGTGACCATGCCGAAGGCCGCTGCGGCAGCACCGGCCGGACCGACCCGCGTCGGCGCAGGCCGGCGGCGGTACGACCGGGGGGCTGCGTTGCTCCGGACCGCACGCCGCCGCTAGGTTCCGACCCGTCCCTGTCGCTGGTCCGAGCCGAGGTGGAACCCCGTGGCGCTGCCGTCCCTGACGCCCGAGCAGCGTGCTGCTGCGCTCGAGAAGGCCGCGGCCGCCCGCAAGGCCCGCGCCGAGCTCAAGGTGCGCCTGAAGTCCAGCGGCACGAGCCTCGACGAGGTCCTCGCCGACGGCGCCTCGGACGAGGTCGTCGGCAAGATGAAGGTGGTCGCCGTCCTGGAGGCGATGCCCGGCGTCGGCAAGGTCCGTGCCCAGCGGATCATGGAGCGCCTGGAGATCTCGCCGTCGCGGCGCGTGCGGGGGCTGGGCGCCAAGCAGCGCGAGGCCCTCGTCCGGGAGTTCAGCAGCTCTTGAGCCCTTCCGGCCGCCTGACGGTCCTGTCCGGGCCGTCCGGCGTCGGCAAGGGCAGCGTCGTGCAGGTCCTGCGCAGCCGCCATCCCGACGTGTGGCTGTCGGTGAGCGTCACCACGCGCGCTCCGCGCCCGGGGGAGCGCGAAGGGGTCGAGTACTTCTTCGTCGACTCCGCCGAGTTCGACCGGATGGCCGCCGCCGGCGAGCTGCTCGAGCACGACGCCCACATGGGCGCGTCGTACGGCACGCCGCGCGCCCCGGTCGAGCGCCAGCTCGCGGCGGGCACGCCCGTCCTGCTCGAGATCGACATGCAGGGCGCCCGTCAGGTGCGCGCCCGCATGCCCGAGGCCCAGCTGGTCTTCCTCGCGCCGCCGTCGTTCGACGAGCTCGCCCGGCGGCTGGTCGGGCGGGGCACCGAGGACGACGCCGCCGTCCGGTCCCGGCTCGACCGGGCGTGGACCGAGCTGGCCGCGGAGGACGAGTTCGACGTCGTGGTGGTCAACGACGACCTCGAGACGGCGGCCGACCGGCTGGTAGCCTTGATGATCACGTGAGGTCGTCCACCGACGTCCCGCAGCCTCACCCCCGATCCGTCTGGAGCACCCCGTGGCCGGCACCGTCGCCAACCCGATCGGCATCACCAACCCCCCGATCGACGAGCTGCTCGCCAACACCGACTCCAAGTACAGCCTGGTGATCTACGCGGCCAAGCGCGCCCGCCAGATCAACGCCTACTACTCACAGCTCGGCGAGGGCCTGCTGGAGTACGTCGGGCCGCTCGTCGAGACCGCCGTGCAGGAGAAGCCGCTGTCCATCGCGCTGCGCGAGATCAACGGCGGGCTGCTCACCCACGAGCAGGTCGCCGACCCCGCCGTCTAGCCCATGACCGACCGGCCCCGGGTCGTCCTCGGCGTCGCGGGCGGGATCGCGGCGTACAAGGCCGTCGAGCTGCTGCGCCGCCTCACCGAGAGCGGCCACGACGTCACGGTCGTCCCCACCGCCTCGGCACTGCAGTTCGTGGGCGCCCCGACCTGGTCGGCCCTGTCGGGCAGGCCGGTGGCGCAGGACGTCTGGCAGGACGTGCACGAGGTGCCCCACGTGCGGCTCGGGCAGAGCGCCGACCTCGTCGTCGTCGCCCCCGCCACGGCCGACCTGCTCGCGCGGGCGGCGCACGGGCTCGCCGACGACCTGCTCACCAACGTCCTGCTCACCGCCCGCTGCCCGGTGCTGCTGGCCCCGGCCATGCACACCGAGATGTGGGAGCACGCGGCGACGCAGGCCAACGTCGCCACCCTGCGCTCGCGCGGCGTCCGAGTCCTCGAGCCCGCCGTCGGCCGGCTGACCGGCAAGGACTCCGGCAAGGGCCGGCTGCCGGACCCGGGGGAGATCCTCGAGGCGGCGCTGCGCGCGCTCGCCCCGCGGCCGCAGGACCTCGCCGGGCGCCGCGTCGTCGTGTCGGCAGGCGGCACCCGCGAGCACCTCGACCCGGTGCGCTTCCTGGGCAACCGGTCGAGCGGCAAGCAGGGCCACGCCCTCGCGCGTGCGGCGGCCGAGCGCGGGGCCGAGGTGGTCCTCGTGTCCACCGCGGCGCTGCCGGCGCCGGCCGGCGTGCGGGTCGTCCCGGTGACCAGCGCCCTCGAGCTGCGCGACGCGGTCCTCGCCGAGGCGGGCAGCGCCGACGCCGTCGTGATGGCCGCCGCGGTGGCCGACCACCGGCCGGCCGAGCGCCTGACCACCAAGCGCAAGAAGACCGGCACGCTGACGGTCGAGCTGGTGCAGAACCCCGACGTGCTGGTCGAGCTGGGGCAGCGGCGCCGCCCCGGGCAGGTGCTGGTCGGCTTCGCCGCCGAGACCGGCGACGCCGAGGGCGACGTGCTGGCGCACGGCCGCGCCAAGCTGGCCCGCAAGGGCTGCGACCTGCTGGTCGTGAACGAGGTCGGCGAGCCCGGCCACCCCACCGGCTTCGAGACCGACGCCAACGCGGCGACGGTCCTCGCGGCCGACGGGACGTCGTACGACCTGCCGCTGACGTCCAAGGACACGCTCGCCCACTGCGTCTGGGACCTGGCCGTCGCCCGCCTGCCTGCTCGGTAGGCTGCCCGGCGAAGGCCTGCGCGCGGTCCCGCGCGAGCCCAACATCCGAGGAGCCCCGTGTCGCGTCGCCTGTTCACGTCCGAGTCCGTGACCGAGGGTCACCCCGACAAGATCGCCGACGCGATCTCGGACGCCATCCTCGACGACCTGCTGCGCCAGGACCCCAAGAGCCGGGTCGCGGTCGAGACGCTCATCACGACCGGCCAGGTGCACATCGCGGGTGAGGTCACGACGAACGGCTACGCCGACGTCCCGGAGATCGTCCGCAGGACCATCCTCGGCATCGGCTACGACAGCAGCAAGAAGGGCTTCGACGGCGAGAGCTGCGGCGTCAGCGTCTCGATCGGCAAGCAGAGCCAGGACATCGCGCAGGGCGTCGACGAGGCCTACGAGGCGCGCGTCGGCGGCGACACCGACGAGCTCGAGCAGCAGGGCGCCGGCGACCAGGGGCTGATGTTCGGCTTCGCGTGCGACCAGACCCCCGAGCTCATGCCGCTGCCGATCGCGCTGGCGCACCGCCTGGCCCGTCGCCTGACCCAGGTCCGCAAGGACGGTGTCGTGCCCTACCTCCGGCCCGACGGCAAGACCCAGGTCACCATCGAGTACGCCGACGGCAAGCCGGTGCGCCTCGACACCGTGGTCGTGTCGTCGCAGCACGCCGAGGACATCGACATCGAGAGCCTGCTGACCCCCGACATCGCCGAGCACGTCGTCGAGCCCGAGATCGCCGACCTCGGGATCGAGACCGAGGGCTACCGGCTGCTGGTCAACCCGACCGGCAAGTTCGTCATCGGCGGCCCCATGGGCGACGCCGGGCTCACCGGCCGCAAGATCATCGTCGACACCTACGGCGGCTACGCCCGTCACGGCGGCGGCGCCTTCTCCGGCAAGGACCCGTCCAAGGTCGACCGCTCCGCCGCGTACGCGATGCGCTGGGTCGCCAAGAACGTCGTCGCCGCCGGGCTCGCCACCGCGTGCGAGGTCCAGGTCGCGTACGCCATCGGCAAGGCCGAGCCGGTCGGCCTGTTCGTCGACACCTTCGGCACCGGCGTGGTCGACGACGAGGCGCTGCAGTCCGCGATCACCGAGGTGTTCGACCTGCGCCCCGCGGCGATCATCCGCGACCTCGACCTGCTGCGACCGATCTACGGCCAGACGTCGGCGTACGGCCACTTCGGCCGTGACGGCGTCACCTGGGAGAGCACCGAGCGGGCCGAGCTGCTGAAGAAGGCCGCCGGCCAGTAGGTCGCCGGGAGGGCTGTGCACGGCGCGGGTCGCCGTCGTACGGCCCGTCTAGCGTGCACGTGCGTGGCGGGCGACAGGGTGGGAGGCGCCGCACGCACGCGGGTGCGCGCGCCGGCCCGGCCTGCGGTCCTGGCGCAGGAGCGTCCCGTGGCACGGGTCGCCGTCGACACCGGCCTGGCCCATCTCGACCGGCCCTTCGACTACGCGGTGCCGCAGGCGATGGCGCAGGACGCGCAGCCGGGCGTCCGGGTGCGGGTGCGCTTCGCCGGCCGGCTCGTCGACGGCTGGCTGCTCGACCGGGTCGAGACGTCCGAGCACACGGGCGCCCTGGCGCAGCTGGCGTCGGTCGTCAGCGCCGAGCAGGTGGCGACGCCGCAGCTGCTGGAGCTGGCCCAGGCGGTCGCCGACCGGTGCGCCGGCACGCTGCCCGACGTCCTGCGCCTGGCGCTGCCACCGAGGCACGCCCGGGTGGAGGCGCAGGCCACGCCCGAGCCCGCCGGCGCACCGACGCGCCCCGACCCGGGGCCCTGGTCGCGCTACGCCACCGGCGCGGCGTTCCTGACCGCGCTCGCCGACGGCCGCAGCCCCCGGGCGGTCTGGTCGGCACTGCCCGGCCCGACCTGGCCCGAGGAGGTGGCGCTCGCCGTGCGGGCCACCGTCGCCGGAGGGCGGGGAGCCGTCGTCGTCGTGCCCGACGGCCGCGACCTCGCGCGGGTGACCGCCGCACTGGCCGAGCAGGCGGTGAGCGCCGCCTCGCTCAGCGCCGACCTCGGACCGGCCGAGCGCTACCGCCGCTGGCTGTCGGTGCTGCGCGGCGGGGTGCCGGTGGCCGTCGGCACGCGGGCGACGGCGTTCGCGCCGGTGCGCGACCTCGGACTGGTGGTCGTGTGGGACGACGGCGACGACCTGCACGCCGAGCCGCGCGCGCCCTACCCGCACGTCCGGGAGGTCCTCGTCGCCCGCGCCCACCTCGCCGGTGCCGCCGTGCTGGTGGGCGGCCACGCGAGGACGGCCGAGGCGCAGCTGCTCGTCGAGTCGGGCTGGGCGCGGTCGCTCGAGGCTGGCCGCGCCGTCGTGCGGGCGCACGCGCCGCACGTCGACGGCACCAGCGACGACCAGCTCGCGCGCGACCCGCAGGCGCAGGCGGCCCGGCTGCCGGCCGCGGCCTTCGACGCCGCCCGGCGCGCGCTCGCGGACGGCGCGCCGGTGCTCGTGCAGGTGCCGCGCCGCGGCTACGTCCCGAGCCTGGCGTGCGCGCGCGACCGCACGCCGGCCCGCTGCGCGCACTGCGCCGGACCGCTCGCCGCGTCCGCTGCCGACGCCGTCGTGGCCTGCCGGTGGTGCGGTCGCCCGGCCGCCGACTGGACCTGCCCGGTCTGCGAGGGCTCGAGGCTGCGCTCGTCGGTGGTGGGCGCGGGGCGTACGGCGGAGGAGCTCGGCCGGGCGTTCCCCGGCACGCCGGTGCGCACCTCCGGACGCGACGAGGTGCTGGCGAGCGTCCCGGGCACGCCGGCGCTGGTCGTGAGCACCCCGGGCGCCGAGCCGGTGGCCGACGGGGGCTACGGCGCGGTGCTGCTGCTCGACGGCTGGGCGGCGCTGGGCCGGGCCGACCTGCGGGCGGGGGAGGAGGCGCTGCGCCGGTGGTTCGCCGCGGCGGCCCTCGCCCGGTCCGACGGTCGCGTGGTGTGCGTGGCCGACCGGGGGCTCGCACCGGTGCAGGCGCTGGTGCGCTGGGACCCGGCCGGCGCGGCCGCCCGCGAGCTGGCCGAGCGCACGGAGCTCGGCTTCCCGCCCGCCGTCCGCCTGGCGTCGGTGCAGGGCACCCCGGCGGCGGTCGCCGAGGTCGTCGCGTCACTGCCGGCCCCGGCGCGCCGTGACGCGCTCGGCCCGGTCCCCGCAGCCGACGGGCAGGAGCGCCTGCTGCTGCGGGCGCCGCGCGCGGCGGGCCCGCAGCTGGCCGCCGCCCTCACGGCGGCGCAGGCGCTGCGCAGCGCCCGCAAGGGCGAGCCGGTGCGCATCGAGCTCGACCCGCGCTCGCTCGCCTGACGCCCGCACGCGGGCGTGCGTCCGACGGCGCCCGCGGCGGGCGTGGCCGGAGCGCGGGACGCAACCCGCGTGTCGCCTACCCTGGAGGCGTGTCCCTGCGTCCCATCCGCCTGCTCGGCGACCCCGTGCTGCGCACGCCCACCGCTGCCGTCACGACGTTCGACAAGGAGCTGCGCACGCTCGTCAAGGACCTCACCGACACGATGCTCGAGGCACCGGGCGTCGGGCTCGCCGCCCCCCAGATCGGTGTGAGCCTGCGGGTGTTCGTCTACGACGTCGACGACGCCCTCGGCCACCTGGTCAACCCGGTGCTGCACTTCCCGAGCGACGAGGAGCAGGACGGCCCCGAGGGGTGCCTGTCGCTGCCCGACCTCACCTTCGACTGCGTGCGCAGGCAGCACGTCGTCGCCCACGGCCAGAACGTCTACGGCGACCCGGTGACGGTCGAGGGCAGCGACCTGCTCGCGCGCTGCGTCCAGCACGAGACCGACCACCTCGACGGCGTGCTGTTCATCGACCGCCTCGACCCGGAGACCAAGAAGGCCGCGCTCGAAGCGGTCCGGCTCGCCGAGTGGGGCGGCTCGCCCCCGCCCGTCGTCAAGGCGAGCCCCCACCCGCTGTTCGGGCGCGCGCGCTGAGGCTGGTCTTCGCCGGCACCCCGTCGCCGGCCGTGCCGTCGCTGGACGCGCTGCTCGGCAGCGCCCACGAGGTCGTCGCCGTCGTCACCCGTCCCGACGCGCCGGCCGGCCGCGGGCGGACGCTGCGCCCCAGCCCGGTCCGCGAGCGCGCGGAGGCCGCCGGCGTCGAGGTGCTCACCCCGGCCCACCCGCGCGACGAGGCGTTCTCGGCCCGGCTGCGCGAGCTGGCACCCGACTGCTGCCCGGTCGTGGCCTACGGCGCGCTGGTCCCGCAGCCGGTGCTCGACATCCCGGTGCACGGCTGGGTCAACCTGCACTTCTCGCTGCTGCCGGCCTGGCGCGGCGCTGCACCGGTGCAGCACGCCCTGCTGCACGGCGACGACCTGACCGGCGCCACCACCTTCCGCCTGGAGGCCGGCATGGACACCGGCCCGGTCTACGGCGTGACGACCGAGCAGGTGCGTCCGACCGACACGAGCGGTGACCTGCTCGACCGGCTGGCCGCCAGCGGCGCCGGCCTGCTGCTGGCCACGCTCGACGGCATCGAGCGCGGCGAGCTGCGGCCCGTGCCGCAACCGGACGACGGCGTCAGCCTCGCCCCGAAGGTCACCGCCGTCGACGCCCGCGTCGACTGGGCCGCGCCCGCAGTCCGGGTCGACCGGCTGGTGCGCGCCTGCACGCCGGCGCCCGGTGCCTGGACGACGCTGCGCGGCAAGCGCGTGGGGCTCGGCCCCGTCGCGCCGACCGACGAGGTGGTCCCGGCCGGGGAGATCGCCGGCGACCTCGTCGGCACCGCCACGACCGCGGTCAGGCTCGGTGGCGTGCGCCCCGAGGGCAGGGCCGCCATGCCCGCCGCCGACTGGCTGCGCGGGCTGCGGCCCGAGCCGGGCGAGCGCTTCGCGTGACGACCCCTCCGGCGAAGCGGCAGCCTCGGCGCCCGTACCGCCCGCCGGCCGACGACAAGCCGCGCCGCGCGGCGTACGACGTCCTGGTCGCCGTCCGGGAGAAGGACGCCTACGCCAACCTGGTCCTGCCCGGGCTCCTGCGCGAACGCGGCATCTCCGGCCGCGACGCGGCGCTCGCCACCGAGCTGGCGTACGGCGCCCTGCGCGGCCAGGGGCTCTACGACGCGGTGCTGCAGGCGTGCGTCGACCGGCCGCTGGCCGAGGTCGATCCGCCGGTGCTCGACGTGCTGCGGCTCGGCGCCCACCAGCTGCTGCGCACGCGCATCCCGCAGCACGCCGCCGTGTCGGCGACCGTCGACCTCGCGCGCCGGGTCGTGAGCGCCGGGCCGGTCGGCTTCGTCAACGCCGTGCTGCGCAAGGTGGCGGCGCACGACCTCGCGGCCTGGGTGGCGCAGCTCGCGCCGACCGACGACCGGCTCGCCGCCCTCGCGCTCGAGCACAGCCACCCGAGGTGGATCGCCAGCGCGTTCCGCGACGCGCTGGGCGGCGACCTGTGGCAGACCGGCGCCGCGCTCGCGGCCGACGACACCCGGCCGGAGGTGCACCTCGTCGCCCGGCGGCTGCCCCGCGACGAGCTGGTGAGCGCCAGCGGGGGCACGCCCGGTCCCTGGTCGCCGTACGCCGTGCGGCTCGCCGAGGGCGACCCCGGCGCGATCCCCGCCGTGCAGTCGGGCGCCGCCGGTGTGCAGGACGAGGGCAGCCAGCTCGTGGCGGCCGCGCTCGCGACCGCGCCGCTCGACGGACCCGACCGCGTGTGGGTCGACCTGTGCGCCGGTCCCGGCGGCAAGGCCGCGCTGCTCGACGTGCTCGCGAGCGAGCGCGGCGCGACGCTCGTGGCGCTGGAGGCCCAGCACCACCGGGCGCGGCTCGTGCGCCGCAGCGGGATCGCGGCCGTTGCCACCACCGACTCCCGGACCCCGCCGCTGCGGCCCGGCTCCGCCGACCGGGTGCTGCTCGACGCGCCCTGCAGCGGTCTGGGCGCGCTGCGGCGGCGGCCCGAGGCCCGCTGGCGCCGGCAGCCGGCCGACCTGCCGGGGCTGACCAGGCTGCAGGGGCAGCTGCTCGCCGCCGGGGTCGAGCTGCTGCGTCCCGGCGGTGTGCTCGCCTACATCACCTGCTCGCCGCACCTCGCCGAGACGGTCGTGCCGGTCGGCGACGCGCTGCGGCGCCATCCCGAGCTCGAGCAGGTCGACGCCCGGCCGCTGCTGCCCGGCGTCCCGGACCTCGGCGACGGGCCGTCGGTGCAGCTGTGGCCGCACCTGCACGGCACCGACGCGATGTTCCTCGCGCTGCTGCGCCGCCGCGCCTGAGGCCTGGGTGCCGTGTCCGCCCGTACCGACGTCGGCGGGGCCGGGCACGTGCGGTGCGGGCGGACAGGGGCGCAGGTGCTGGGTGCCGCCGGCCTACGCCCCCCAGTCGGGCCGCAGCGGCATGCCGGACCGTCCGTCGGCGTCCGGCTTGACCAGCAGCAGCTGGTGCAGCTGGATCGAGTTGCGCTCGAAGCCCAGCTGCGAGCCGGCGAGGTAGAGCGCCCACACGCGCGCCGTCCCCAGCCCGACCTCGGCGACGGCCTCGTCCCAGTGGGCGTCGAGGTTGCGCGACCACGCGGCGCACGTGCGGGCGTAGTGCTCGCGCAGGCTCTCCTCGTGGCGCAGCTCCAGCCCCGCCCGGGAGAACGAGGCGACCAACCGGCCGACCCCGGGCAGCTCGCCGTCGGGGAAGACGTAGCGCGTGACGAAGCCGCGCTTCTGGATCGGCGCGCTGTCGTCGTCCGGACGCGTGATGCAGTGGTTGAGCAGCCGCCCGCCCGGCCGCAGCTTGGCCGCCAGCCGCGCGGAGTAGTCGTCGAGCTGGGCGGTGCCGATGTGCTCGGTCAGCCCGATCGAGCTGATCGCGTCGAAGTCGCCCTCGGGCACGTCGCGGTAGTCGCTGTGGCGCAGGTCGACCTGCCCGGCCAGGCCCGAGCGGGCCACCAGCTCCTGTCCCCACGCGGCCTGCTGCGCGGAGAGGGTGACGGCGACGACCTCGACGCCGTACTCGCGTGCGGCGTGCACCGCCATGCCGCCCCAGCCGCAGCCGACGTCGAGCAGCCGCATGCCCGGCCGCAGCCCGAGCTTGCGGCACACGAGGTCGAACTTCGCGGTCTGCGCGTCCTCGAGGGTCGCCGACTCCGACTCGTAGACCGCGCAGGTGTAGGCCATGCTCGGGCCGAGGACCCAGGAGTAGAACCGGTTGCTGACGTCGTAGTGGTGCGACACCGCCGCGGCGTCGCGCCGGCGGGTGTGCGACCGCAGGCCGCTGAGGTAGCGGCGGGCGCCGACCTCCTGCGGCGGCGGCTCGACGAGGTGCAGCACCTGCGGTGCCAGGGTGCGCAGCACGCGCAGTCGCTCGCGCCACGACAGGTCGGCGATGTGGGCGTCCTTGGCGAGCTCGCGGACCGCCGTGTGGTGGTCGGGCGTCTCCAGGTCGAGCAGCCCCGACACGTAGCCGCGGGCCAGTCCCAGCTCGCCCGGCGCGAGCACCATGTGGGTCAGGGCGCGCGGGTCCTTCACGTGCAGCGTCACCCGCGCGTCGTCCGGCCCGTCGGCCGAGCCGTCGTAGGCCGTGACGCGCACGGCCGGCGGCAGCACCGACCGCACCGCCTCCGCCACCCGCTGCTCCGGCACCCTCGTCTGCGCGACGGTCACCGCTCTCTCCTCCTTCTCATCGGTTGCGCACGCACTTGTCGTAGAGGTCCAGCAGACGGCCGGACGGGTCGTACGCCGCCTTCAGCGCGGCGTACGCCTGCCCGCCGTACAGCCGGTCGAACTCCTCCCGGCCGTAGCTCGAGGTGCTGTAGAGCGACTTGTGGCCGCCGAGCTCGCCGACCAGCCGCTCGACGATCCGGTCGTGGTGGTCCGGGGCCTCGCCGGGCTCCAGGGCCACGCTCGACCAGAAGCCGACGTTGACGTACAGCCGGCCCGGCGTCAGCGGGTAGAGCGGCCAGGGCGGTCCGGGCCGGCGCTGCTGCAGCGGGCAGAACCACACCGGCTCGACCGGCACCTCGCGGGCGAACGTCGCCATGAAGTCGGCCAGCCGCTCGACCGGCACCTCGACGTCCTGCACGACGTCCTCGCGCGGCGGCAGACCACGGCGCAGGTCCCACCGCGTCTTCCACCGGTGACGCCGCTCGAAGGCCACGATGCGCCAGTAGACGTCGCTGCGCAGCCACCGGCGCGGCCACAGCCGGCGCACCGCCGGGCGCTGCGCCCCGAAGGCGCGCGAGCACCAGAACCAGTCGGTGTCCCAGCGCCACAGGTAGTCGCGCACCGTCAGCCAGTCCTCGGTCCGCCGCTGCAGCGACCGGTAGTAGACCGACTGCCCGGTGTAGTCGGAGGTGCGCGGCGCCGTCGTGGCCCACGACCCGAGGCTGACCCGCACGTCGGTCGGGGCGAACCACACGGCGTCGACGAAGTCGACCGGCTCCCCGGCGTGCTCGCGGTCGGTGCTCACCGTCGACATGAGCGCCGCCGCCTCGTCGACCGAGCCGCAGGCGACGTGGCGCAGGTGGACGTACGGCGACACCGGCTCGAGCTCGATCCGCAGCCGCAGGGCGTAGCCGAGCGTGCCGTAGCTGTTGGGCAGCCCCCGGAACAGGTCGGCGTGCGGCCCGTCCGGCGTCACGCGCAGCAGCTCGCCCGCCCCGGTCAGGACGTCCATCTCGAGCACCGACTCGTGCGGCGTGCCGTTGCGGAAGCTGCTGCTCTCGATGCCCAGCCCGACGACCGCGCCGCCCAGCGTGATCGTCTTGAGCTGCGGCACCACCAGCGGCATCAGCCCGTGGGGCAGGGTCGCGTCGACGAGCTGCTCGTACGTCGTCATGCCGAGCACGTCCGCGGTGCGGGCGACCGGGTCGACCTCCAGCACGCCGGCGAACGCCGAGACGTCGAGCCGGCCCTGCGGCGCGTCGGCGCGGGTGCGGAACAGGTTGCTCGTCGTCTTGCCGAGCCGCACCGGCGCATCCGCCGGCAGCGCGGCCAGCTGCGCGCGGAGGTCGGCGACGGCCGCGTCGTAGGCGGGCCGGTCGAGGGTGCGTGGACGTGTCATCGACCGGGGAGCATAGACCCGTTCCGTGACGCCACCGTTCCGCAATGCCCCGGTCCTCGTCAGCGCCACCGTCCGACCCGCTGCCTAGACTGCGGCCTCGACTCGAAGGAGCCTGTCGTGCCGCGACGTCCGCAGATCTCGCCCTCGATCCTGTCGGCCGACTTCGCCCGCCTGGGCGACGAGCTGGCCCGCATCGAGGGCGCCGCCGACTGGGCGCACGTCGACGTGATGGACAACCACTTCGTGCCCAACCTCACGCTCGGGCTGCCCGTCGTCGAGGCGCTGCTGAAGGCGACGAGCCTGCCCGTCGACTGCCACCTGATGATCGAGGACCCCGACCGCTGGGCGCCGGCCTACGCCGAGGCCGGCGCCGGCAGCGTCACGTTCCACGCGGAGGCGGCCGCAGCCCCGGTGCGGCTGGCCCGGTCGCTGCGGGCCGCCGGCGCGCGCGCCGGCCTCGCGCTCAAGCCGGCCACGCCCGTCGAGCCCTACCTCGACCTGCTGCCCGAGCTCGACATGCTGCTGGTGATGACCGTGGAGCCGGGGTTCGGCGGCCAGGGCTTCCTCGACGTCGTCCTGCCCAAGCTGCGGCGCTGCGCCGAGGCGCTGCGCGGGCGTGACGACCTCGACGTCTGGCTGCAGGTCGACGGCGGCGTGAGCGCCGAGACGATCGAGCGGTGCGCCGAGGCGGGGGCCGACGTCTTCGTCGCCGGATCGGCGGTCTACGGCGCAGACGACCCGGCAGCCGCCGTGCAGGCCCTGCGCGAGCGCGCCGCCGGCGTCAGCTGAACAGCGGGAACCGTCCCGCCCGCTCGCCGAGCTCGGCCCGGTCGGCGTCCGTCAGCGGCTCCCGGCCGGTGCCGCGGCGCGTTGCCGTGGCGTCGTCCCAGGCGGACGGCAGGTCGCTGCCGAGCACGCCGCGCAGCACCCTGCGCACCTCCGCGAGCGGTCCGGCGCCCGGACCGGGACGCTCGAGCGAGCGCACGAGGTCCAGGGCGTGCACGGCCGACTCGACGACCAGCGTGGAGAGCAGGTCGTCGCGCGCGAGCACGCGTCCCTGCGTGCCCACGAGGTCGGTCGGGCGCAGCCGCGCCGCCGACACGAGCACTGCGGCCGACGTCTGCGCGTACGCCGCTGCCACTGCCGCGATGCCACCGGCCACGCTGGCGCTCACCCGCGTGCGCCACAGGTCGTCGTCGGCCTCGGCGCCCGACTGCGACCAGTCGCGCCAGTAGCGCACGGCGTCGCAGTCGGCGGGGCCGTCCGCGGGCGTGGCCGTGGCGACCAGCCCCCGCCGGGCGTCGAACACGAGGTGCTGCGCCAGGTCGAGCACCGCCCAGCCCGCGCAGCCGGTCGGCCGCACCGCCTCGTCGTCGTCGAGGTCCTGCAGCAGCGCGGCCAGGTCGCCGTACGCCGTGCGCAGCAGTGCCAGAGCGTCGTCCACGGGCCCACTGTGCCGCAGCCTGGGACGGCTGCCGAGCGTGGACGGGCTCGCCTGCGGCCCGGCGTGGCAGGATGGACACCGACAGCAGTGCGCTCCGGGGCAGGTGCCCTCCCACCAGGGAGGTGAGTGCTGACCGGCGGTGACAGTCCGCGACCCGCTCGCAGCCAGCCAGCGGTGGACCTGGTGGGACTCCAGGACCGACGGTGAGAGTCCGGAGGACAGGCGCGCACGGGCGGTCCGGAGGGCCCTGTGCGGGCTCGCCCCGGTGCCGCTCGTCCCCGGGGCGCCACCGACGCGCGAGGGGACCAGGATGGCCGGCCAGGCGGAGCTCGAGGCGGTGCGGCGTGCCGTCGTGCTGTCGCGGTCCGCGCTCGGCGCCACCTCGCCCAACCCGCCCGTCGGGGCGGTGGTCCTCGACGCGGACGGCACGGTCGTCGGCGAGGGCGCGACGCGTCCGCCGGGCGGCCCGCACGCCGAGGTCGTCGCCCTGGCGCAGGCGGGGGAGCGGGCCCGCGGCGGCACCGCCGTCGTCACGCTCGAGCCGTGCCGCCACACCGGGCGCACCGGCCCGTGCACCGACGCGCTGCTCGCAGCCGGCGTCGCCCGGGTCGTGGTCTCCTGCGCCGACCCCACCGACTCGGCCGGTGGCGGCGCCGACGTGCTACGCGCGGCCGGTGTCGACGTCGAGACGGGCGTGCTCGCGGGCGAGGTGGCCCGCGGTCCGCTGGAGGCCTGGCTGACCAGCCGCCGCACCGGCCGGCCGTTCGTCACCTGGAAGTTCGCCGCGACGCTCGACGGCCGCAGCGCCGCCGCCGACGGCACGTCCCGCTGGATCACCGGCGAGTCGTCCCGCGCCGACGTCCACCGGCTGCGGGCCGAGGCCGACGCGGTGGTCGCGGGCGTCGGCACCGTGCTCGCCGACGACCCCATGCTCGACGCCCGCGGGGCCG